>CENX01210671.1_pt1 | contig 13899 bp, 11 predicted proteins | sample 361321 | NCBI WGS metagenome assembly CENX01 (sample SAMEA2619678, study PRJEB7988) | marine metagenome | isolation source: saline water (ENVO:00002010), including | reverse complement strand
CGGCTGGCTTGGCGGCTGATCTAAAAGTCGATAGAGAAACTGATTCCTTCGGTGTTGAGGCCGGCTCAGTACGATGGCGGGTTCTCAATGATGCGCATTGTGGCGGCTATGCCAAGGTGAATGCTGATTTGCTGGCATTTCATCGTCAGCTGGAACAGCAGTTGGGTGAGCCAGTTGATCATGTTTACATGGCCAAAGTGTTTTATGCCTTGTATCAATCTTTGCAGGCGGGTGAGTTGTCGGATGTCAATGCAATTGCCGTGATTCACAGCGGCGGGCAGCAGGGTCGACGAGGCTTGCCTGAGAGGTGAGTGTGTTAACGGCAAACTTATAAGAATTTGACTTAGCGTGATAGCCAATCGTTGGGAACCACAAACCCGTATTGGAGTGGATGCTGATCATCAAGTTGATACGCCACCATCTCCGGCTGCTCTTGGTTCAATGCGTTGTGACCCTTTGCCGCTGTCATCCATTGTTGTTGCTCGATTAAGGTATCGAGCCAGAACGGTTTGTCGACTGAGCAGAAACGCAGACGATGATTGGCCAACAGGGCCTGCCATTCGTGTAAAAAAAGCCAGTGGCCCTTCAAATGATGAGGATTTAAATGCCGCGGTGTATGTCGATCGACTGACTGATCGCTGTGTCGATAAAATAATCGTCCACCAACATGTAAGTGCTTGACCAATGGCTGCTTGCTGAGTAGTTTTTTTTGTTCGTGGGTTAACGCCGATTCAAGCGTTGCTAAGGCGGCAGGGTGGTCGGCTAGATTAAGCTGTTTATTAATACTGTGGTGTAACTTTACATCGAGTCGATCACTTTTTCCGGGGCCGTGCCAGTGTTCCCATGCGCTGTCATTTAAGCCGTCGGCTAAATAGTATTTGCTGGCAATTTCACAATGCACCAAGCCGAGTTTATGATGCTGATAGATCAAGTCGAATTCGCCGAGATCTTGGCCGTTATGGCGCGCTTTAAGATTTGCGCTGATGAGCTCAGTCTCATGGCTATGAGTTAAAAAATATTGCCATAACCGTTCATGGTAAACACCCAGCTTGAGCCGCTGGGAACTGGCTAAAAAATTGATCAGTGACTCAGGTGCTTGATCTAGTGCAGTTAGCCATTTTTTATAAGTGGTATTAAGCGCAAAAACCGGTTGATTGGCTGGCTGCGCTGTTTCAGCGCTTGGCGCTGTGGCTACGCGCTGTTTATCGGTTGAAGTGGTAATGGCCAATATCTGAATCAAGGCCGGACCAAAAACTGCCTGCGCAAGCATTCTTACTTCACGGCATTGTAATTGGTCAATAAAGTCTTTTTGTTTGGTTTCTGGCGTTAAGTTGTTGCACATGGCTCTCATCTGCTCGGTTAACAGCGGTTATGCTAATGGTTTATCAACGAATTGAGTCTTTCAAGGCTGTAGTCTTGCCGTATTTGTGCCTATAATTGCACTCTTATACGTCGATTATTGTATTCTTGAGACGATGGCAATCATTGAATAATAACAGGTACTTTAATGACCTCGCAATTTAGAAATATAGGATTAATTGGTCGGGTTGACAGCGATTTGGTTCGTCAGTCTGTCCAGACCCTTGTAGTGCTGCTGCAACAGCGTGAGTTAACCGTGGTGCTGGAAGAGGAAACGTCTAAAGCATTAGACAGCCATAGCCTACAAGTGGCTAGTCGAAAGTTAATTGGTGAGGTCTGTGACATGGTCATTGTTGTGGGGGGCGATGGCAGTTTGCTGGGTGCTGCCCGTGATCTCGCCCGTCACGATGTACCCGTACTAGGAATTAATCGAGGTAAGTTGGGGTTTTTAACGGATATTGCACCCGAAGATATCGAAACCGGCGTCAGCTGTGTTTTAGAGGGTAATTATGAAACAGAAACGCGGTTTTTATTAGAAACTGAGTTAAAGCGAGCGGGCGCTGTCGTCGGTCAGTCTGATGCATTTAATGATGTTGTTTTACACAGTGGTCAGGCCCCTAAAATGTTGAGTTTTGAACTTTATATTGAAGGCGAGTTTGTTTATTCACAGCGCTCAGATGGCTTGATTGTCTCTACGCCTACGGGTTCTACTGCTTACTCTTTATCCGGCGGCGGGCCAATTATGCATCCTCGGCTTAATGCTATTGTGCTTGTGCCGATGTTCCCGCATACCTTAAGTAGCCGACCCTTGGTTGTTGATGGTAACAGTGAGATAAAAATTATTGTCAGCGAGAGTAATCATGTTTCGCCCCGTGTTAGTTGTGACGGCCAAGTCAACCTTGGCTTGCAACCAGGTGATGTGCTTTATATTCGTAAGAAGTCCAAAAAATTGAAATTAATTCACCCTGAAGGCCATCAGTTTTATCGTACTTGTCGAGATAAGTTAGGCTGGGGTGCACAATTCATAGATGGTTAACGCTCATGCAGCTGATTTTCTTGTCTGTTCCTCTCGGTGAAATGGTTTGATAAAAGTATTAACAGTGCCTATCAATGTCAACTTACATCCGCTGTCAGTGTATTGGTGGCAAGAAAAAAGTATCAATCATAAGATATTTGAGCAGGCCGGACAGCAAGTGATTATGCTGGAGGATAGCAGCCAACGAGCTGATATTGAGCGTGACTACCGCGCATATATCAATGGCGACTTAGCCCTCAATTTAGAGAAAAAAGACCGGCCTTCATCGTTGTATTCAATTTTTCAAGTGCTCAGTCACTCGCCTTACACGTTGCTATTAATTATTTTAAGTTGTATTGGTTTTTTATTGGTTGAGTTTCAGCTTAACTACTGGGTGGACTTATTTCGTATTCAACTAATTGACAATAGCCAGTTAAGCCGAGCTCTAAATTTATCTGATCGTATTTCACCTGCTGAATTTCTTGACCACGGTCAATATTGGCGATTAGTTACACCTATCTTTTTGCATTTTGGCTGGGTTCATTTAGTTTTTAATATGCTTTGGCTTTGGGAGTTAGGTCGTCGTTTAGAGCGGCAGTTTGGTGCAGTGCATCTGTTGAGTGTGGTATTTTTTATTGCCGTATTATCGAACCTCTATCAGGCAGCAAGCACACCGTATGCATTTTTTGGGGGTATGTCCGGGGTTATTTATGGTCTATTAGGTTATTGCGGCGTATTTAATCTTATCAATCCCCACAAGGCTTTTGTCCTGCCGCCCAGCGTCTATATTTTGATGTTGTTATCTTTAGTTATTGGTTGGCTGGGTTTGTTTGAGTTTTTAGCCAGAATGGCGAATACAGCCCATTTAAGTGGTTTACTTTGGGGGTGTTTTATCGCAGTCCCCAGCGCCTTGTTAAGCCGATTTTTGGATAAAAAAACAGAGGCAGTTTGATAGTCATGCATGGGGTCAATAAGGCATTTATATGAGTGAGTTTATTGAAAAAAGTCAGCAGTTATCTCCCGATCTCATAGAGCGCTTTAGATTAGCCTTGGCGCAAGGTAAGTGGCCAGACGGACAAACAGTGACCGACAGCCAAAAGGATATTCTGACCCAAGCGATTATTGTTTATGACGCGACCCATAAGGCCGATGGCCAGCGGATTGGTGAATTGGAAGGCGAGTGTGCGAGTAAAAGCACAGAATCAAATAGTGCTAAGAAAAGTGACGGGAAGCAAGACGATAAAGAATCACTGATCAAATGGCAGTAACAGTTATTCTAAACAGCATTTTAGGTAGGCGATGGTAGATTATCAAGGAAGTTTAAGAAAGATGGCAGCTACACTGCCGGCTAATTCAGACGATGCTGTGCTGTACAGCATGGTGCTCGATGAGCAAGTGATTGGGCTTAACACTTATTTGGGGCAAGATATTAGCTTAACTTATACGGGAGGCATACACTGCATTCACTGCCAACGTAAAACCAATAAAAGTTTTAGTCAGGGTTATTGTTATCCCTGCTTTAAATCATTGCCTCAGTGCGATCTTTGCATAATGAGTCCTGAAAAATGCCACTATCAAGCCGGTACTTGTCGTGATGAGCAATGGGCGGATGAGTTTTGCATGCAAGATCATTATGTCTACTTGGCGAATTCGTCCGCTTTAAAAGTGGGTATTACTCGCGGCACACAAATACCGACGCGATGGATCGATCAAGGTGCTGTTCAGGCGCTGCCAATATTTCGTGTCAAGCAACGGCATTATGCTGGATTGGTTGAAGTTTTGTTCAAACAGCATATGGCCGATAAAACCAATTGGCGGGCTATGCTAAAAGGTAACCCAGAATTACTTGATTTATCGGCTATTATCGCTAAAACGCTCCCTGAAGTGGCTGAAGGAATCTCTGCACTGCAATCGGAGTATGGCATTGATGGTGTGCAGTTTTGCGATCAAGCCGAAACGGTTGAAATTCAGTTTCCAGTGCTAGAGTTCCCCACTAAAGTGACCTCGCTTAACTTTGATAAAACGCCTCAGGTCAACGGTCGCTTAATGGGTATCAAGGGGCAATATTTGTTACTTGATACCGGCGTACTTAATTTGCGTAAGTTCACGGGTTATCAAATTCAATTTTCGGTTTAATTTTTTGTTGGAGAGGATGTATGGCCGACGTAACCAGCGGTGCAGTAGCAGTAGGTTCACCCGTTTCGCAAGCTACTCATTTAAAAGATTATCGTCCGCCGAATTTTTTTATTGATCGTACTGATTTAGAATTTTATTTATTCAAAGATAAGACAACAGTTAACGCGCATTTAACATTGCGACGGAATACAGCCGTTAATGACGCGCCCGAGTTGGTTTTGGCGGGAGAGAATCTTCATTTAGTGTCAGTGTCAATTAATGGTTTTATTCAGCCAGATGACAACTATCAAGTGAGCCACCAACAGTTAATCATTTCATCACCGCCTGATCAGTTTACTCTCAGCATCGTAACAGAGATTGATCCTGCTAATAATCTCAGCTTAGAGGGGCTGTACTTATCTGATGGCATGTATTGCACACAATGCGAAGCTCAGGGCTTTCGTCGAATCACTTACTACTTAGACCGGCCCGACGTCCTATCCATTTTTACGACTAAAATAACCGCTGATCTAGACCAGTATCCAGTGCTGTTATCTAATGGGAATGTAGACGGTCAGGGTAGGGAGGATAGTGGTCGACATTGGGTAAAATGGTCTGACCCATTTAAAAAGCCCGCTTATTTATTTGCTTTGGTGGCCGGTGATTTAGAGGTAGTGGAAGATAGTTTTGTCACGGCCTCAGGGCGTCAAGTGGCATTAAAGATTTATGTTGAAAGCAAAGATTTGGATAAGTGCGACCATGCTATGCTGTCACTCAAAAGAGCTATGCAGTGGGATGAGGAAGTCTATGGCCGTGAGTATGACCTTGATTTATACATGATTGTTGCCGTCGACTTTTTCAACATGGGCGCCATGGAAAACAAGGGCTTGAATATTTTTAATACCTCATGTGTTTTGGCTAATCCGCTCACCCAAACTGACATGGCTTTCCAGCGTGTTGAGGCGGTTGTTGCGCATGAATATTTTCATAACTGGTCAGGCAATCGTGTGACTTGCCGTGATTGGTTTCAACTTAGTCTAAAAGAAGGATTTACTGTTTTTCGTGATGCCAGTTTTTCAGCGGATATGAATTCCGCAACGGTTAAAAGAGTTGAGGATGTGAGCTTGCTGCGTTCGGCGCAATTTGCTGAAGACGGTGGCCCTATGTCACATCCTATTCGGCCTGAGTCGTATATTGAAATATCAAATTTCTATACCCTAACAATTTATGAAAAAGGCGCTGAAGTTATTCGGATGATGCACCAGTTTTTAGGCGCTGATAAATTCCGTGCCGGCAGTGATCTTTATTTTGATCGTCATGATGGCGAGGCGGCCACCTGCGAAGACTTTATTGTCGCTATGGAGGATGCCAGCGGCTATGATTTAGCCCAATTTCGTCGCTGGTATTCTCAGGCCGGCACGCCGGTTCTCGATGCGCAAGGCAGCTGGGATCAACAGTCCGGTTGCTATACCTTGTCGATTCAGCAGAGTTGTCCTGCAACGCCAGGTCAGGCTAAAAAATTGCCCTTTAGTATGCCGATCAAAGTGGCTTTAGTGTCTAAATCAGGTTTGTTGACGGCTAGCTGTGATTCATCATCAGCGCAGCTTTTAGATGACGATGAGTTTTTATTATCATTAACAGAATCTGAACAGCAATGGCAGTTCACTGGCTTAAGTGAAAAGCCTGTTGCCTCTTTGCTACGAGGATTTTCAGCGCCAGTTAAATTAAATTTCCAGTATCAATCGCAGGAGTTGCTGCAATTACTTGAAGCCGATAATGATGGATTTATTCGATGGGACGCTTCGCAGCGCTATGCTCTAAAGTTAGTTCATGCCCACCTTACTGGCGAGCAAACGATTGACAGTGTGGCCGGTCAGCAAGCCGTTAAAGCATTGGGCTTATCACTATCACAATTGCTGGTGCAAGGTCTAGGTGATAAAGGCTGGGATACGGCCTACGATGCTGCATTAATGGCAGAAATTATTCGATTGCCAAGCTATGCCTATTTGATAGAGCAGTTTGATAGCGTTGATATTCATGCTATCAGCAAGGCCTTAGAATGTCTGCAAATGTCTTTATCGGATCAATTAAAGTCGGTGATGGTTGATTGTTATCAACAGTTACGCCAACAGCTTGAAACGCTGGGGGGTTACCAACCTTTGGCCGATCATGTTGCTTTAAGGAGCTTAAAAAATACCTGTCTGGCATTTCTTATGCGTAGCAATGATCCAAGTTTGCTGCACTTGGCTGAAACCCAATTTGATCTGGCTAATAATATGACCGATCAATCATCCGCGCTCAGTGTCTTAGTCAATTGTCCGCTTACTGATGCTGAGGCTGCCGCTCAGCAACGGGTTGATCGTTTTTACCAGCAATGGTCATCGGAAAGCTTAGTGGTTAATCAATGGTTAACAGTACAGGCTGCCAGCGATAAGCCGGGAGCGTTAGGGAGAGTCCGTGCATTGATGGACCATGAAGCTTATGATAATACCAATCCCAATAAAGTGAGGGCGTTAATCGGTGGTTTTTGTATGCGCAATATCAAGCAGTTTCATGCCCAAGATGGATCGGGTTATCAGCTGCTGACCGATGAAGTTATTCGGCTTAACACTGTGAACCCTCAGTTAGCTTCACGACTACTATCGCCACTCACGCAATGGAGACGATTCAAGCCACCTCAATCAGAACTTATGCAAGCAAGCTTGCAATGTATTGCTAATACTGAAAATTTATCGGCAGATGTATTTGAGGTAGTGACCAAAAGTTTGGTCACTAGCTAAACTGTAATTTTTCTCAAGCAAAACCTAGTTAAACTATTTTTTTAGCCAAACTGACCTTTAGCTAAGGGTCTTGTTTGGCCACATGAAGCTTATCAGGCTTAAATAAAGGTGTTATTTTATGATTAAAGATCCCGTGGAACTGCCTGTAGGAACGGTCGAATGGATTGAATCGGTGACCGCTGAGCCTGTTGCTTCTTTGCATCGTCATGTCGCGCGAAGAGAAGCTTGGGTTGTTGAAATGGAGTCAGATTGTACAGATAAAAAATCCTACTTTTTACGAATCGATAGAGCTGGCGCCAAGGGGCATGGTGGTCCATGGAGCTTATTGCGTGAAACCAAAATTATCCAAGCTTTGGCGGCAACTGATGTGCCGGCCCAAAAAATAATTGCTTGGCACGATGAGTTTCATTTGGCATTGCAGGAAATGGTTGTCGGTGATTCAGAGCTCGATCAAGTCGATCGCCCACTGCAACATGCTGTGATGATGAATTTTATGGCTGCATTGGCTGAATTGCATCGTTTAGAACCCCGTGCATTAGGTTTATCAGAATATTGCCCTTGGCCAGAATCTGCCGAACAGCAGGCGCTGAGTGAAGTCTATGTAATAGAGAGTTTGTGGCGCACAATACCGGCACCAGCTTCGGCGGGCCGTTTGTTCTCTGCTTTTGGCCGGCGGTGGTTAGAAAATCATGTGCCACCCCATTACCAGCACACGGTTCTTGTTCAGGGTGATACGGGCCCCGCTAATTTTATGTTTAATGGTGATAAAATCAGTGCTTCGGTGGATTGGGAGTTGGCCCATTTGGGCGATCCTATGGAAGATCTGGGCAATATTGTTGTGCGCGATTATTTTTATCCTTCCAGTGGCGGTGATTTACAGCCTTATTTTTCTCATTATGAACAGCTGAGTGGCATTCCATTTGATGTTGAAAAGGTGAAGTACTATACGGTTCAGCAACTGTTACGCTCAGTTATGTCGTTAATGTATTCGGTGCCAAGCTTGAAATGGAATGATGAAGTGGCGATGAATATGGGTTATGAAATTAATTGCCAGCGAGCCATGTGCGACGCCATTGCTAGAGCGATGGCTGTGTCTTGTCCAGCGGATCCCATGCCAGAGTCAGTGGTTCAGCGAGGTGATGAAGAAAAAGAAGTTGGACGGGTTTTTTCTATTATAGAGCAGCAGTTGCAGCAACAGATCTTACCTGCGCAGTCAGATCATTTTATTACGCATCGAGTTGAGCATATTAATGCGATGGTAGAATTTATGCATCGAAAGGCGCTTTACGGCTCTGACCTAGACCGCTATGAGCAAAATGAAATTGCTGATATCATGGGTGAATCTTTTGACGATTTGCCTATGGCTGAAGAGGCGTTGCTTGCGCGAATTGATACGATGGACAGTGTTGAAGAAGAGCAGATTATTCTGACCTACTTGCATGCTAGGGCCTATCGTTTAGAGGATTTAATGGAGCCTTTGGTGCGTCCCTTTGCGCATCGTTTTTTAGCCAAGGTCGATTAGCCGTATTTATTTTCTAATGCCTGGTAAAGATAAGTTTTTATGCTGGAAAACCCACAAGCTGAGACTAACGTAGACAGAGATGCAGCTTTAAATAGTCAGAGAAAAATCATTCACGTCGATATGGATGCTTTTTTTGCCTCTGTTGAACAGCGTGACAGTCCCGAGTATCGCGGACAGCCCTTAATCGTCGGTGGTGATCCTGACAGTCGCGGAGTCGTGGCGGCATGCAGTTATGAGGCAAGAGTATTTGGTATTCACTCAGCCATGTCATCATCGCGCGCAAAACAACTTTGTCCAGCGGCTATATTTGTTAAGCCTCGATTTGATGCTTACAAAGAAGCCTCTCTGGCGATTCATGAGGTTTTTCATCAATACACTGACTTAGTTGAGCCGCTGTCTTTAGATGAAGCTTATTTAGATGTTTCACAAAGCTCATTATTTTCGGGGTCGGCGACCTTGATTGCTAAAGATATTAAACAAAAAATACATTCGAGTACCGGTTTAACCGCCTCAGCGGGCATTTCTTATAATAAATTCCTTGCCAAAATTGCTTCAGATATGGATAAGCCTAACGGCTTGTTTTTAATTTTACCGCAAGCTGCCAATGATTTATTAGAGTCCTTGGCTATTCGCAAATTCCACGGTATTGGTAAGGCCACTGAAAAAAAAATGAAAGCGCTGGGTATTCACAATGGCTATGATTTGAAGCAGTGGGGTAGGACTAAGCTGCAACGTCACTTTGGCCGTACTGGGGTGTATTATTTTGATATTGTTCGCGGCATTGATCATCGACGGGTAGAGAATAATCGGGTTCGAAAATCGATGGGGGCTGAAACCACTTTCTCAACCGATCTGATTGATCGACAGGAAATGCTGTGTTGCTTAGAGCCATTAGCCGCGAAAGTCGTGGCGGCATTAACAAGTAAAAAATTTGCAGCTCAAACGATTACTTTAAAAGTAAAGTTTGATAATTTTCAGCAAATCACACGAAGTCATACAGAGGCACAGGCCTTTACTGAGCTTGACGTAGTACTAAAGCGATTGACTGAATTGATGCAACGCACTGAGGCCGGTCAAAGAAAGGTGCGCCTGCTGGGTTTAAGTCTATCTAATTTGACCTTATTGGATGATGATGCCGCAGCTATCGAACAAATAAGTTTGCTGTAGCGGGCGAAGCTGAAATAAAATCTATCGTTAACGCTGGGTCGTTTGTTATTACTTGAGGTTACTTACTTTCTGTTTCTGGTCAATTTTACTTAAAGTTAGTTTTGTTATTTTTTTGAGCGATTTATGTAGAGTTAATATGTTGTTATTTCTGGCTCGTTTTAGACTGGGGAGCTTTGTATCGGTGCGTTCGCTTAGGTCTATGATCCTAATGGTGTCATGCCTACTGCTTACATCCTGTTCCTTGTTTAAAATTGAGCCCCGTGACTGGTCTGCAAACTGGCCCTCAGAGTCCTATTTCCAAGCCGTTTACGATCTCGATGAGCCAAATCAAACTGCCCAAAGTTACGCTGAGTATATTGTTTGGGTTAAGCGGTTTTACTCGGGTTGGGTATTTTATCCCAGTGGTTGGGATGGCATGGTCGATCAATTATTAGCAACAAAAGAAGATCCAGTCTTGCAAGCTTGGTTTCGTCAGGAAATGCTTGAGCTTGGGGCTAAGATAAATTCGGAGTGGGCTAAGGACGACAATCATCGGCTTATTAACAGCCAGCATTTATTGAATTGGTCAGACGCTGTCAGACGTTCTGTCGTACAAGGTCAAGAAGTCTGGCTGCTTGAAGAGATTAATCAAGACATTGACGCTCTGTTAAATACTTCTGTTACTGCCTCAAGTATTGAACGAAAACGCTATTTTTCTAGCGCTAGAGACGTTGACGAACGCGATGATGAATTCGATTTTTAGTGAAGGTTAAATATTAACCAGCCCGATCAAGGGCGAATAATCGACAAAATCACCTTTTGTTGGTTTGTTCCGGCATCGCCATTCTGATAAGCTATTTTCCCATCTTTGAGTGGCAAATCCTGTCATTCTGCATGTGTATATTTTGTGCTATTTGTCACCTCTTTTGCTTGTGTGGCATTGCCACGTGCCAGACCATTCGTTGATCTGTTCACGTTTCTCTATTTTACTAGTGGGTTGTTTAATTATGAGTGAAGCATCATTGACGAGGTATATTTTCGTCACCGGCGGTGTGGTTTCGTCACTGGGTAAAGGTATTGCTGCGGCTTCTTTGGCAGCTATTCTTGAAGCCAGAAATTTAACGGTCACCATGATGAAGTTGGATCCCTATATTAATGTTGATCCTGGCACCATGAGTCCTTTCCAGCATGGTGAAGTATTTGTTACCGAAGATGGTGCAGAAACCGATCTTGATCTGGGCCATTACGAACGATTCCTGCGCACTAAGATGCAAAAAAGCAACAACTTTACCTCTGGCAGTGTGTATGAAACGGTTTTGCGTAAAGAGCGTCGTGGTGATTATCTTGGTGGTACGGTACAAGTGATTCCGCATATTACTGACGAAATTAAGCAGCGGGTGATGGCCAGAGGTGAAGGCTATGACGTGGTGCTGGTTGAGATCGGCGGTACGGTCGGTGATATTGAGTCATTGCCTTTTTTAGAGGCGGCGAGACAGTTAAAAGTTGAACTCGGTATTCATCGTGCTTTATTGATTCATTTGACCTTAGTGCCTTATATCGCTACGGCGGGTGAGACAAAGACTAAACCCACTCAGCACTCAGTTAAGGAATTACGTTCAATAGGTTTGCAACCAGACGTATTAATTTGTCGATCTGAGGTGGAGATATCGGCCAGTGCACGTAAGAAAATTGCACTGTTCACCAATGTCGAAGAGCGTGCGGTTATTTCTTTACCCGATGCGGATACGATTTATCGCGCACCCATTATGCTGAATAAAAAAGGCCTCGATGAGTATGTTGTTCAGCGCTTAGGTCTCGCTTGTAAAGTGGCTGACCTGTCCGAATGGGAAGCCGTTATCGATGGTGAGTTAAATCCACGCGGCGAAGTTAAAGTTGCGATGGTCGGAAAGTATACGGACTTAATCGATGCTTATAAGTCTCTCAATGAAGCACTCAAGCATGCGGGTATTGGCGAGCGGATGAAGGTCTTAGTTCAGTATATCGATTCCGAAGACATCGAGAGAGACGGCCTTGCACCGTTAGAAAAAGTAGACGCTATTTTGGTGCCTGGCGGATTTGGCGAGCGAGGTGTCGAGGGTAAAATCCGTGCGGTTCAGTTCGCCCGTGAAAATAAAGTCCCTTACCTAGGTATCTGTTTAGGCATGCAAGTGGCGGTCATTGAGTATGCACGAAATGTTGCGGGTTTAGCGGGTGCTCACAGTTCTGAATTTCAAATTGATACCCCGCATCCAGTCATAGCATTAATAAAAGAGTGGCTGGACGAAGATGGCAGTCAAAAATCTCGCAGTGCTGACCAAGACCTTGGTGGCAGTATGCGTTTAGGCGCACAGGCTTGTGAGTTAGTTGAAGGGACTTTGGCGCAAACAACTTATGGTGAGGCGCATATTGCAGAGCGGCATCGGCACCGTTATGAAGTGAACGCAAATTATGTTGAGCAATTGCAGAGTGCAGGTTTAGGGATAGCTGGTTGGTCGCAAGACAAGCAGTTAGTCGAGGTTGTTGAGGTAGCCGATCATCCATGGTTTGTGGCTTGTCAGTTTCATCCGGAATTTACTTCTACACCGCGTGATGGTCATCCGCTGTTTAGTGGGTTTATTCAAGCAGCAATTGCTTTTTCACAGCAGTCTTAGTCTGCATTTTTTAGGGTTAGAATGCCGCTCTAATAAGAGTTAATTATGTCAGAAACCGCGTCAAAAACTATTCGAGTGGCCAGCATCTCAGTGGCTAATCATTTGCCTTTTGTATTATTTGGCGGTATGAATGTGCTTGAGTCTGAAGCTATGGCAATTGATATTGCTGGGCATTATGTTGAAGTCTGCACCGAGCTTAATATTCCTTACATTTTTAAAGGTTCGTTTGACAAAGCTAATCGCTCATCGATGCATTCTTTTCGAGGGCCGGGCTTAGATCAGGGTTTGAAAATCTTAGCGGCAGTAAAAGATCAATACGATGTGCCAGTCATTACCGACTTGCACGAGCCTGCGCAAGCGACTGAAGTGGCCGCTGTTGCCGATGTGATTCAGCTACCTGCATTTTTATCGAGACAAACTGACCTGGTGGTTGCGATGGCAAAAACAGGTGCGGCGATTAATATTAAAAAGGCCCAATTTCTGGCGCCGTTAGAAATGCAGCATATCTTAACTAAATGCCAAGAGGCCGGTAACGATCAGCTGATGCTCTGTGAGCGGGGTAGCAGTTTTGGTTATAACAATCTCGTGGTTGATATGCTTGGTTTCGGCATCATGAAGTCGTTTTCATACCCTGTTATTTTTGACGTTACGCATGCCCTGCAAATGCCAGGTGGTCGAAGTGACTCTGCCGGTGGGCGGCGTCAGCAAGTCGTCCAGCTTGGCAAGGCAGGCATGTCGCAAGGCTTGGCTGGTTTATTTTTAGAGGCGCACCCAGATCCCGACAAGGCGCTTTGTGATGGTCCCTGCGCACTACCATTAAAGCAATTAAAGCCTTTTCTAGAGCAAATGCAGGCAGTTGATAATCTGGCTAAGCGTTTGCCTGAACTTGATATTCGTTAAATTTAAAACCCTTTATTTGGAGAAAAAATGGCCCTTATTCAATCTGTCACAGCGATCGAAGTACTCGATTCTCGAGGTAATCCAACGATAGAAGCACAAGTTATTTTAGATAATGGTTTTACGGCTTCAGCCTGTGCCCCTTCAGGGGCGTCAACCGGTTCTCGTGAGGCTTTAGAGTTAAGGGATGGTGATAAAAGTCGCTATCTTGGAAAGGGTGTTCTAACAGCGGTTAATAATATCAATCAACTGATTCAGCCTGAGTTGATCGGTAAGAACCCTGCTGATCAAGCAGCTTTAGATCAGCTGATGATTGATTTGGACGGCACTGAAAATAAGGCAAAATTGGGTGCTAATGCTGTGCTAGCGGTTTCTCTTGCAGTCGCAAAAGTTGCGGCAGCTGATTTAGGTTTG
>CENX01115652.1_pt1 | contig 13914 bp, 16 predicted proteins | sample 361321 | NCBI WGS metagenome assembly CENX01 (sample SAMEA2619678, study PRJEB7988) | marine metagenome | isolation source: saline water (ENVO:00002010), including | reverse complement strand
ATTATGAATAAGAATATTGATACAAAAAAAATAATTATATCTAATCCCCTAAAATTGGATTGTGGTAAGGAAATTAATAACTTTCCAATAGCATATGAGACATATGGGGAATTAAACAGTGAAAAAAGTAATGCGATATTAGTTTTTCATGCTTTAACTGGAGATCAATATGTTTCTGGAAAAAACCCAATAACTAATAAAGATGGTTGGTGGAGTTTTGTAGTTGGAAAAAATAAGCCAATAGATACAAATAAATTTTTTGTGATTTGTGCAAACGTTATTGGAGGCTGCATGGGATCTTATGGACCTAGCACCATAAATGAGTCCACTGGCAAACAAATAGGAACTGATTTTCCCATTATAACTATTAACGACATGGTTAACGCTCAATACGAACTAATTAAATATTTAGAAATTGAAAAACTTTTTGCTGTAGTAGGTGGTTCAATGGGTGGAATGCAAGTACTTCAATTTGTTGCCAATTTTCCAAATAAAGCAAAACTTGCAATACCGATTGCTTGCACATCTAGTCACTCGGCACAAAACATAGCGTTTAATGAATTAGGAAGACAGGCAATTATGGCTGACAGTAAGTGGGAAAATGGATTTTATAGTAATTACAAATTAAATCCTGACAAAGGGTTAGCGGTAGCAAGAATGGCAGCACATATTACTTATCTTTCTGAAAAAGGATTGCAGGAAAAATTTGGAAGAAAATTGCAAGATAGAGATAGCCTAAGATATGGATTTGAGGCAGATTTTCAAATTGAGAGTTATCTTAGATACCAAGGATCTGTATTTGTTGATAGATTCGATGCTAATAGTTATTTATATATTACTCGTGCAATGGATTATTTTGACTTATCCAAACAGTACAAAGAAAATTTATCTGATGCATTCAAAAAAACTAAAACAAAATTTTTTGTAATATCATTTACATCAGATTGGTTGTATCCAACATCGGAGAATAGAGAAATAGTTATAGCACTAAATTCTATTGGTGCAGATGTCGGATTTGTTGAAATAGAATCTGATAAGGGACATGACTCATTTTTGCTTGATGTTCCAAGTTTCCTAAAGACACTTGGTGATTATATTAATTCAACCTACAAAGTTATAAATGAAAGAAGAATTTAACATTATATCTAATTTGATAGAGGAAAATACTAGAGTTCTAGATGTCGGTTGTGGTAATGGAGACTTGATGAAATTTTTACAAGAAAACAAAACTAAAGATATTCGTGGATTAGAAATTTCTAAAGAAAAAGTTCAAAATTGTTTATCAAAAGGATTAACAGTTATAGAAGGAAATGCTGAAAGCGATTTAAAGCAATTTGCTAAATCATCCTTTGATTACGTTATCTTAAGTCAAACATTGCAGGCTTTTCTCAACCCTGAAGTAGTAATTAATGAATTACTTAAAGTGGGTAAAAAGGTAATAGTTACAATACCTAATTTTGGTTACTGGAGAGTTAGACTACAATTATTGTTTAAAGGCACAATGCCTGTAACAGAAAATTTACCTCATGAATGGTACAATACACCAAATTTACATATGTGCACAATTAAAGATTTTTATAATTTTTGCAGTACTAAGAATATTAAAATATTTAAGTCTATCGCTTTAAAAAAAAGTCGAATTTCAGAAATAAATAAATCAAATTTAAATTATAAAAATCTTGACTCTCACTTAGGTATATTTTTAATAGAAAGTTAAATGAAAGTAGAAATTATTAAGTGTCTGGAGGATAATTTTTCTTACATTTTAATTAATGAAGCTAATAGAAATTGTTGTGTTGTTGATCCTGGTGAAGCAGATCCAATTATAAATTATTTAGAGAAAAATAAATTAAATTTAAAATATGTATTAAATACACATCATCATTATGACCATGTTGGTGGGAATGGGGAATTAAAAAAAAAATTTAATGCAGAAGTAGTAGGTTATATTGGAGATAAAAACAGAATACCTCAAATTGATATTTGTTTAAATGATGGTGAAATTTGGAAGAAGGATATTTTTGAAGCAAAAATATATCATGTCCCTGGTCATACAATAGGTCATATCTGTTTTCATTTTTTTAAAAATAAGTTAATTTTTACAGGAGATACTTTATTCTCTTTGGGATGTGGAAGAATTTTTGAAGGGAGTTATGAGCAAATGTACAACTCACTACAAGTTTTAAAAAATTTAGATAAAGATACAAAAATTTATTGTGGACATGAGTATACTTTAAAGAATTCTGAATTTTGTTTAGCACAGGATTCCAATAACAATGAATTACTAAACAAAATTAAAGAAATTAAAGAAAAAATTAAACAAGGTAAAACTAGTATGCCATCAACGATTGGTGTGGAACTTAATTGTAACATTTTTCTTAAATCAAACGATCTAGAAAATTTCAAAAAATTGAGGGATTTAAAGGATAATTTCTAAGTTATTAACCTTGACTATGATGCAACCCAGACTATATTGCTCACTATAAAAATTAAGGCTAACTATGTCATTCGCAGTAATTCAAACAGGTGGTAAACAGTATAAAGTGGAAGCTGGAGAGATTCTCAAAGTTGAAAAGCTCGAAGATTCAAAAGAAAATTCAAAAATAGAGTTTAATGAAATCCTAGCTTATGGAGATGATAATCATTTAGAGTTGGGTGAACCAACCATTACAGGTGCTAAAGTTGAAGCAGAATTAATAAAAAATGGCAAAAATAGAACGGTTCTTATTTTTAAAAAAAGAAGAAGACAAAACTCAAGAAGAAAAAATGGTCATAGGCAAAAATTCACAATGGTAAGAATAAGTAAAATCTATTCAAAAGATGGTAAGATTATTTCTGAAGCAGAAAAAATGAAAGAAATTCCGTCAAAAAAAATAATTGAAACTAAAGAAGTGGCAAAATAAAAGATAAAATATGGCAACAAAAAAAGCAGGTGGATCGTCGAGAAACGGAAGAGATAGTGCCGGTCGAAGACTGGGTGTGAAAAAATACGGTGGTGAGATGGTAATACCTGGGAACATTATTGTAAGGCAAAGAGGAACTAAAATATTCCCTGGAGAAAATGTTGGCATGGGAAAAGACCATTCAATTTTTTCAGTTGTTAAAGGTAAAGTAGAGTTCAAAAAATCAAAATCTGATAGAACTTACGTTTCAGTAAAGCCCAATTAATAAATACAACACATACATAGTTGTTATATGAAATTTCTCGATCAAGTTAAGATATATGTAAAAGCTGGCAACGGAGGGTCAGGATCTCCAAGTTTTCGTAGAGAAAAGTTTGTTGAGTTTGGTGGGCCTGATGGAGGCGATGGGGGTAAAGGAGGCTCTGTAATTCTCAAAAGTGAAAGAAATCTTAATACTTTAATTGATTACAGGTACCAACAACACTTTAAAGCGCAAAGAGGACAAGATGGTAGTGGAAAAAACAAAACTGGAAAAGGTGGAGAAGATTTATATTTAAAAGTACCTATAGGCACACAGGTTTTTGAGGAAGATAATAAAACACTTATTTTTGATTTTAAAACTCAAAAAGAGGAATTTCTATTAGCAAGTGGAGGTAAAGGTGGATTTGGAAATACTAGGTTTAAATCCTCAACCAACAGAGCACCAAGGAAATTTACTAAAGGAAGTCAAGGGGAGGAATTTTGGATATACCTTCAACTAAAAACAATTGCTGATATTGGAATCATAGGATTACCAAATGCTGGAAAATCTAGCTTGCTTGCCTCAATGACAAGTGCAAACCCAAAAATAGCAAATTATAAATTTACTACAATTAATCCAAATCTTGGGGTTGCTAGTTATGATGACAAAGAAATTACTTTAGCAGATATACCAGGGTTAATTGAAGGCGCTCATAAAGGAACTGGTCTTGGAATAAAATTTTTAAAACACATAGAAAGATGTAAAACCTTGCTACATTTAATTGATATAACTGAAAATGATCTATTTGTTTCTTACAATCAAGTCAGAAAAGAGTTATCTAAATATGGCAAAGATTTAGCTAAGAAAAAAGAAATAGTAGTTTTAAATAAAATTGACTTAGTGGAAGAAGAAGAAAAAGTAGAGAAGATTAAAAAACTCAATAGTAAATTGAAAAAAAATATTTTTGTAATGTCAACAATGGATAAAAAATCAGTATCAGATATAAAGTCAAAGTTGGTAAACTATGTATCTTAAGGAGTCCAAAACTGTAGTAATAAAAATAGGTTCATCTTTATTAATAAATGACAATAAAATAATAAGAGAAAAATGGCTTTTGGAATTTGCTAAAGATATTAAAGAGTTACAAAAAATTAACAAGAATGTTGTAATAGTAAGTTCAGGGGCTATTGCTTTAGGGTGTAAAAAATTACAGTTAAATAAAAAAACTCTAAAACTTGATAAAAGTCAAGCTGTTGCGTCTATTGGACAAATCGAATTAATGAATCTTTTTAAAAAAACATTTAACTCAAATAAAATAAATATTTCCCAAATTTTAATTACTTTAGAAGATACCGAGAAAAGAAGAAGAGCAATTAATGCTAAAAGAACTTTCGAGAACTTGTTTGAGCTTAATTTTGTCCCCGTTGTTAACGAAAATGATAGTATTGCAACTTCTGAAATTAAATATGGAGATAATGATAGACTGGCATCAAGAGTTGCGCAAATATCAGGTGCAGATTGCTTAATATTATTATCTGATGTTGATGGATTGTATTCTAAAAATCCAAAAATTCATAAAAATGCCAAACTGATTAAAGAAATCAAAAATATTGATTCAAAAATTGAGAATTTTTCTAGCAAAACCACAAGTAAACATGGAACTGGTGGAATGAAAACAAAAATTGATGCTGCAAAAGTATGTCAAGTTTCGGGTTGCTACATGGCTATAGCAAATGGGTTAATTGAAAGGCCAATTAAAAATATACTTGAACATAATTCTGGGACATGGTTTTTACCAAAAGTATCTAAATTGGATGCCAGAAAAAAATGGATAATAAGCTCGATATCTCCAAAAGGAGAAATCATAATAGATGATGGTGCATTAAATGCTCTCAAAAATGGAAAAAGTTTGTTAGCCGCAGGAATTAAAAAAGTCTCAGGAAAATTTGTTAAAGGTGATCATGTTAAAATCTTAGATAAAAATAATACAGAATTTGCTAGGGGACTAAGCAGCTTTACATCTGATGAAATATCAAAAATAAAGGGAGAACATTCAAATAAAATCAGTAATCTTTTGGGCTATGTCACAAAGTCCGAAGTTATACATAAAGATGATATGGTCAAAATCTAATGAGCAAACTAGTTAAAATAATTGGATTTAATTCAAGGAAAGCTTTGAACTCAAGAATAAATTCAAAAAAAAAAAATAAAGTTTTAAAAGATTTTGCTAAATTAATTCAGATTAATAAAGACAAAATCTTAAGTGAAAATAAGAAAGATGTTTTTTATGCAAAAAGAAAGAATGTGAAAGAAAATTTGATTAAAAGACTTGCTCTTAATAGTAATAAATTAAAAAGTATAATTAACTCTGTTAAAACTATTACCTCTTTTAAGGATCCTGTGAATCAAGTCACTTCTAAATGGAAAAGGCCGAATGGACTTGAAATTAAAAGGGTTACAATACCAATAGGAGTAATAGGTGTAATATTTGAAAGCAGACCAAATGTTACTTCTGATGTTTCGGCATTATGTTTCAAATCTGGAAACGCTGTAATATTAAGAGGAGGTTCTGAAGCCTATAATAGCAATAAAATCTTAGTGAATTTATTTAGAAAAGCCCTAAAAAAAAATAAAGTAAACGAAAATTACGTCCAATTTATAAGTGATAAAAGTAGAAAAATTGTGGACTATTTATTATCAAAAATGGAAGGGTCAATTGATGTTATAATTCCACGAGGTGGAAAAAATTTAGTGAAAAAAGTGAAACAACTTTCAAAAGTGCCAGTTATTGGTCATTTAGAAGGAATTTGTCATACATATATAGATAAAGAAGCCGAAGATAACATGGCAAACAAAATTGTATTAAACGCTAAACTAAGAAATACTAGCATATGTGGTGCAACTGAAACACTTTTAATACATAAAAATAAATCTAAATCAGTAAATTTAATTTTAAATTCTTTAGTTGAAAATGGCTGTAAAATTTTAGCTGATAGAAAAATTAAAAAATTATTTAAAGGCAAATCTTATCCCACAAATAGTAATACTTGGTCCAAAGAACACCTTTCATCAATTATTTCAGTAAAATTAGTAAACGATGTTAAAGATGCAGTAGCTCATATTAACAAATATGGAACAATGCATACGGATGCAATAATTACAAAAAACAAAAATACGGCGAAATATTTTATTAAAAATGTAAAAAGCTCAATAGCTATTCAAAATTCATCAACACAATTTGCAGATGGAGGAGAATTTGGCTTTGGTGGAGAGGTTGGAATTTCAACAAATAATTTACCACCAAGAGGTCCCGTTGGTTTAAATCAGTTAGTAAGTTATAAATATGAAGTTTATGGGTCTGGGCAAATTAGAAAATAAAAAGATTGGTGTACTAGGTGGATCGTTTGATCCAGCACATATTGGTCATATAAAAATCTCAAAAATAGCAAAAAAAGATTATAATTTGATTCAAGTTATATGGGCTATAACAAAACAAAATCCATTTAAAAAAAATAAACCAAATGATTTATATAAGAGAACAGCATATGCAAAAAAAATTAATAAAAGAAACAAATTTATAAAAGTTCAATGTTTTGATGACATAGTAAAATCTAATCGAACAATAGACTTAATTAAATATTTAAAAAAAAAATTTAAGAATACTGATATATTTTTTTTGATGGGAGCAGACAACCTGGTTAATTTCCATAAATGGAAAGGTTGCAATTCAATAACTAAAATGTGTAAAATATTAGTCTTTGATAGAGATGGATACAAATCAAAGGCTTTAAAATCAAAATCATTTAAGAAATATAATAAAAAAACAGTTGAATTCATTAAGTTTAATAAAGTCAATATTTCATCTTCTCAATTAAGAAAAATTTGATACTCTATTTTTAATTAATGGAAAAAATATCAGCTCTAAAAGACGAAATAGTTAAAACGCTTGATATTAATAAAGCCCTAGACATAGTATCAATAGATCTTGAAGGTAAGTCTTCAGTTGCAGATTTTATGATTATAGCAAGTGGTACATCATCAAGACACATTCAAGCATTATCAGAACAAGTTTTTCAAAAATTAAAAATAAACGGAGTTCCTAACTGTAAAATTGAAGGTAAAGACAGTAATGATTGGAAGCTTGTTGATGGGATAGACTTAATTGTTCATATTTTTAACCCTGAAAAAAGAAAATTTTATGAATTAGAAAAAATGTGGTCAGAATTAATTCCAAAAGAAAAACTGATCATATGAAAAAGTTTTTATTAATAATTTCTGTAGTCTTCTTTGCATTTTCAAAACCAATTTTAAGTGATGAAAATGATATTTATAAAAAAATCGATTTATTCAGTGAAGTTCTAGATAAGATTAATAAAGAATACGTAGATGATGTAAATCAAAGTGATGCAATGGATGCTGCGATAAATGGAGTATTACAATCATTAGATCCATATTCAGCATACATGTCACCAGATTCATTTAAAAATATGCAAACTGAGACAAGTGGAGAGTTTGGGGGATTAGGGATCGAAGTCAGTATGGAAGCTGGAGTTGTAAAAGTAATTTCTCCAATTGATAATTCTCCTGCAGAAGAAGTTGGTGTTAAAGCTGGAGATTACATTGTAAAAATTGATGACATTCAAGTTCAAGGGAAAACTCTTTCCGAAGCAGTGGAGTTGATGAGAGGTCCAGTTGGATCAGATATTGAAATTACTGTTAGAAGAAGAGGAGAAAGAAAAGCATTAATATTCACTATAACTAGAGAAGTTATTCAAGTTGCATCTGTAAAATCAGAAATCAAAGACGATAAAACCGCATACATTAGACTTACATCTTTTAATGAAAATAGTAGTAAGCAAATAAAAAATAAAATTAAAGAATTTAAAAAAAATAAAGAAATTAAGAATTACATTCTAGATTTAAGAAATAATCCTGGTGGTTTATTATCACAGGCAATTAAGATTTCAGATTATTTTTTAGAAAATGGAGAGATAGTTTCAACTAAAAGTAAAAGGAAATACGAAAATAGAAAATGGTTTGCAAAAAAAGGCGATATTATTAATGGAGAAACAATGGTCATTTTAATAAACTACGGTTCAGCGTCAGCGTCAGAGATTGTAGCGGGAGCTCTGCAAGATCATAAAAGAGCAATATTAGTTGGTGAAAGTACATACGGCAAAGGTTCAGTTCAATCAATTATTCCACTCGATAACGAAGGTGCTATAAGACTAACAGTTTCTAAATATTTTCTCCCATCTGGAAAATCAATTTCAAGAGTTGGAGTAAATCCAGATATAGTTATAGCTGAAAGTTCAGATGAGTTTAGAATAAATACTGATACAGACAATCAACTTGAGTATGCTCTTAAATTATTAAATGGTTAAAGATGAAAGAAAAATTTCGAAACCTTCCATTGAGAAATGGTGTTGGAATTGCTGTATTAAATAAAGAAAATAAGATATTTGTAGCAAAAAGAATAGATAATCCTGGTAATTTTTGGCAGATGCCTCAGGGTGGTCTTGACGATGGTGAAAATTACTTCGATGCTGCATTGAGGGAACTTGAAGAAGAAACAAGCATTAAGTCTGTAGATTTAATAAAAGAATTAAGCAATTATACAACTTATGACCTTCCAGACAGGCTTTTGGGAATTATTTGGAAAGGTAAATACAAAGGTCAAAAACAAAAATGGTTCATTGTTAAGTTTAATGGGCAAGAAAATGAAATTAATATTAATACTAAACATCCAGAATTTCTTGATTGGAAATGGATAGATATTAAAGAATTAACTAATGAAGTTGTAGACTTTAAACTACATGTTTACCAAGAAATTCAAAAAGAGTTAGAAAAAGTAATTAATTTATAGATTTTAAAATTTCAACTTTGTGATTTAATAAAAACCTTTTTTGATCATCAATATCATCTTTTGATAATTCTGCTTCTGCACTACTTATAGATTCTGACACAAAATTTTTATCTGCATCTTTAAGGTCAAAAATCGAACTTGTTAAAACAGATAAGGTATTATCTTTAAATTCTACAATACCATCTTCAACATAGAAATTCTGTTCTTCGGTATCAGAATATACTTTTATTATTCCTGGCTTTAAAAATGAAATGATTGAAATATGATCTTTTAATATGCCTATTTCACCTTCAACTGCAGGAATCACAACTTCAAAAACATCATTTTTTGAAAGAAATGATTTTTCTGGATTAACAATATCGATGTTAAAATTATTACTCATTAAGCAGCTGCATCTTTAGCCATTTTCTCAGCTTTTTCTATCGCTTCTTCTATCGTTCCAACCATATAAAAAGCAGCTTCTGGAAGATGATCATATTCTCCTTTACAGATAGCATCAAAACCTTTGATAGTAGACTCTAAGTCAACAAGCTTTCCAGGAGACCCTGTAAATACTTCGGCTACAAAGAATGGTTGTGATAAAAATCTTTGGATTTTTCTAGCTCTAGCAACAGTTAGTTTATCATCTTCGGATAATTCATCCATTCCTAAAATAGCAATTATATCTTGTAAAGATTTATAGGTTTGTAATATTTTTTGAACTGATCTTGCTACTCGATAATGTTCGTCCCCTACAACTCTTGGATCTAAAATTCTTGAGGTAGAGTCTAATGGGTCTACAGCTGGATATATTCCTAATTCAGCAATTTGTCTAGAAAGCACTGTTGTTGCATCTAGGTGTGAAAAAGACGTCGCTGGAGCAGGATCAGTTAAATCATCAGCAGGTACATAAATTGCTTGGACAGAGGTAATAGATCCTTTATTCGTAGTCGTAATTCTTTCTTGTAAGTTACCCATATCAGTTGCAAGTGTTGGCTGATACCCAACTGCTGAAGGAATTCTTCCAAGAAGTGCTGACACTTCTGATCCTGCTTGCGTAAATCTAAAAATATTATCAACAAAGAACAAAACATCTTGACCCTCTTGATCTCTAAAATACTCAGCAACAGTTAAACCAGTTAAGGCAACTCTAGCTCTTGCCCCTGGAGGCTCATTCATTTGACCATAAACTAAAGCAGCTTTAGATCCAGTACCTTCTGGCTTTATTACTCCTGACTCGATCATTTCATGATATAAATCATTTCCCTCTCTCGTTCTTTCTCCTACACCAGCAAATACTGAGAAACCTCCGTGTGCTTTAGCAATATTATTTATGAGTTCCATTATTATTACAGTTTTTCCAACACCTGCTCCTCCAAATAATCCAATTTTACCCCCTTTGGCATACGGTGCTAGCAAGTCGATTACTTTTATTCCTGTAACTAAAATTTCAGTTTCTGTTGATTGGTCGTTAAAAGACGGCGCTTGTCGGTGTATAGGCCAGTTTTCTTTTGTTGAAATTTGTCCTTTTTCATCAATCGGCTCACCAATAACGTTTACAATTCTTCCAAGTGTTTCTGGACCTACCGGGACTTGAATAGGAGCTCCCGTATCTTTTACTTCATCGCCTCTTTTTAGCCCTTCTGTGCTATCCATAGCAATTGTTCTCACACTTGACTCGCCTAAATGTTGAGCAACTTCTAATACTAGTCTGTTGCCTCCATTATCACATTCTAATGCTGTTAGTATTTCTGGTAGCTCGCCGTCAAATTTAACATCTACAACTGCTCCGATTACCTGTGTTATATGTCCTTGTTTGATCATAATTATAAACTTTCTGCTCCTGATATAATTTCAATTAACTCTTTTGTTATTGCTGCCTGACGACTTCTATTATACTCAATTGTAAGCCTATCAACCAATTCGCCTGCGTTTCTAGTAGCATTATCCATTGCTGTCATTCTTGATCCTTGTTCGCTGGCAGAATTCTCTAACATTGCTTTAAATATTTGTGTTGAAATATTTTTTGGCAATAAATTACTTAATATTTCATCTTCATCTGGTTCAAATTCGTAGTCGTTATCACTGCTTGAGTTAGCTCCTTCTTCATTATTTTCATTAAGTGGAACTATTTGCTGCTCTTGAGGAATTTGTGTAATAACATTTTTAAATTTATTATAGAAAATTGCGCATACATCAAATTCATTATTTTCAAATTTATCAATTATAATTTTTCCAACTTTATCGGCATCAAAATAATTGACATTTTTTGACTCTTTGAATGAAATATTCTCTATAATATAACTCTTATATTGTCGTTTAAGTTGATCATAACCTTTCGATCCAACAGTTATAATTTTTAAGGTTTTATTTTCAGATATAATTTTTTCAAAATAACTTTTAGCTTTTTTAATAATATTAGTATTAAACCCGCCGCACAAACCTCTATCAGCTGTCAGTACAATACATAAGTGCATTTTTTTATCTCCTGTTCCAACTAATAATTTTGGAGCATTTTCTTTATCAGTTATACTTTTTGAGAGATTTAATATTATGTTGTTCATTTTCTCAGAATAAGGTCTACCTTTTTCTGCATTTTCTTGTGCCTTTCTTAATTTAGCTGCCGCAACCATTTTCATAGCTTTAGTTATTTTTTGAGTTGATTTAACACTCGTAATTCTTTTTCTAAGATCGTCTAAACTTGGCATTTAATATTATTTAAGTCCTTTAATTAATTCAATTAATTGCTTCTCTACATTTTCCTCAATTTTTCCAGATTTTGAAATTGACTCAATTATTTCCGGTTTATCAGACTTGCATTTCTGGAGAACTTTATTTTCAAAGTCAGCTACATCCCTAAGTTCAATATCATCCAAATAACCTTTTACACCACAGAAAATTGATATAACCTGCTCTGCAACCGTCATTGGAGAGTACTGTCCTTGTTTTAGAAGTTCAGTTAACTTTGAACCTCTATTTAGTAGTTTCTGGGTTGACGCATCTAAATCAGATCCAAATTGAGCAAACGCTGCCATTTCTCTATATTGAGCTAACTCTAATTTAATTGACCCAGCTACAGATTTCATAGCTTTAGTTTGCGCAGCTGATCCAACTCTGGATACAGATAATCCCACATTTACCGCTGGTCTAATCCCTTGATTAAAAAGTTCTGTTTCCAAAAAAATTTGTCCATCAGTAATTGATATTACATTTGTTGGAATATATGCAGACACGTCTCCTGCTTGTGTTTCAATAATTGGTAGTGCGGTTAAAGAACCTCCACCATTTTCATCACTTAATTTAGCGGCTCTCTCCAATAATCTACTATGTAAATAAAATACATCTCCTGGGTAAGCTTCACGCCCTGGAGGTCTTCTCAACAATAATGACATTTGTCTATATGCAACGGCTTGCTTAGATAAATCATCATAAATAATTAAAGCATGCATTCCATTATCTCTAAAATATTCTCCCATAGTACAACCTGTATAAGGAGCCAGGAACTGCAGTGGAGCAGAGTCTGATGCTGTAGCAGAAACTATAGTTGTGTATTCCATTGCTCCAGCATCTTCTAAAGTTTTTACAATCTGAGCAACTGTTGATCTTTTTTGTCCTATCGCAACGTATATACAATAAAGTTTTTTACTTTCATCATCTGACTCATTAATCTTTTTCTGGTTAATTATTGTGTCAATAGCCACTGCGGTTTTGCCAGTTTGACGATCTCCAATAATAAGTTCCCTTTGCCCTCTTCCAACTGGTATTAAACTATCAATAGCTTTTAGACCTGTTTGCATAGGTTCGCCAACTGATTGTCTTGGAATGATACCTGGAGCTTTTACTTCAACTCTTTTTCTTTCTAAACTTTTATCTAAAGCGCCTTTTCCATCAATTGGATTTCCTAGACCATCAACAACTCTTCCTAAAAGTTCTTTACCAACCGGTACGTCAACTATTGCGCCAGTTCTTTTTACAGTATCTCCTTCTTTAATTTCTCTATCATCACCAAATATAACAACTCCTACGTTGTCACTCTCTAGGTTTAATGCCATTCCTTTAGAACCATCTGAAAACTCGACCATTTCTCCAGCTTGAACATTATCCAATCCATAAATTCTAGCAATACCGTCACCAACAGATAAAACTTGTCCAACTTCCGAAACTTCAGCTCTATCGCCAAGTTTTTTTATCTGCTCTTTTAATATTTTAGTTACTTCTGAAGGATTTATTTCCATTTATGCCTCTATCATTTGTTTTTGAATTTGTTGTAATTTATTTTTAATCGAATTATCTACCATTGTGCTTCCAACCTTTAATACCAAACCTCCGATTAAATTTGGGTCATATTTATAATTCAACTTTATATTTGCTCCAAAGTTTTGAGATAGTTCTTCTTTAATATTAGATATATCGGTTTCACTAAGTTCTTTAGCAGAAGAAAGTTCAGCTTTTATTTCTCCTCTTGATTTTGAACATACTTCTAAAAAATCTATCAAAATTTTTTCTAGATAAAAAAATCTTCTTTTTTGAATTAAGAAAACCAAAAATCTTTTTAAGAGATTATCAAAATCATTTTTTTCTGAAATAGTTTCCATAACTTTAATTAGATCATCTAAGCTTGTAGTGGGATTTTTTATTAAATATCTGAATTCTTCACTCACATTTATAAGTTTGCTTATGGCTAAAACTTGCTCCTCTATTTTTTTTAATGAGCTTTCTTCATTAGCAAGCTCAAACAAGGCTTGTGCATAGCTATTGTTGGAATTTATTGATATTTTATTTTTGCTCAATTTATACTCTCATATATGAAGATAATTAAAATTTCGCTTAGATAACATACGAATTATCAGTCTTCAAGGCTCAGATTGTTAAATATGTGTACATTAAATGGGCTAATTGAAGCTGATAGGATCAACATCAACTGA
>CENX01071634.1_pt1 | contig 13915 bp, 2 predicted proteins | sample 361321 | NCBI WGS metagenome assembly CENX01 (sample SAMEA2619678, study PRJEB7988) | marine metagenome | isolation source: saline water (ENVO:00002010), including | reverse complement strand
CGAATTCTTCAAATATTTAAAATAAAATTCTATCCCTTTTTTTAGTTTATTATATTTAATTCATTTCTTTGATTCTATAAAACTCCAATTTCCTATCCTTTTAGTATTTTTTATTATTTTATAAGCATAAAAAACTTGCATTTATAGTTTAAAATGACTAAAATCTAGACGGATGATATAGTGGCCTGTCACAACGTGCGCCACATTATTTAGTAAAAAATAGAAGTTTAGTCAATAAAAAGTGACCTACGTCATAGTTTTTTAATTTCGTAGATCTTATTTTTGTACATGGTATTATTTTATTGCCTAAATAATAAAAATTTGTGATTTTTTAAAACCTACTGGAGGAGGTACAAGAGATGAAACGTTTATTAACACTTAGCCTAGTACTGGGGATTATTTTCCCTGGTGTTTATTCTGAAGAGACCGGCTGGAATTATAAGCAGACTACATTGCAGAGTTTCTACATGTTTGATGTCAATACTGATTTAAGGATTGATGGCGAGCCTGTAGAGGAGTCAGATGTTATTGGTGCTTTTACGGTTGATGGAGTTTGTGTTGGTTGGACTCAAGCCGTTGCAAATAATGGCTATGTTACAGTTCCAACTGTTGGAGATGATGGATCAGATTATTCTGGAAATTATCTTCAAAGTGGGGATGTCCCAACATTTAGAATTTTTGATGCATCATCAGGTGATGAAACTACGCCAACTACACAAAGTGGTGTGATGGCACTAGATTTATCTGCAGCAGTATTTGATGGAGGTGCATCTGATGGCGGTTTTTCAAACAACGCTATATATATTAGTTCAGGGCCAGCTACTGGAACGAATGTTCTTGGTTGTTCTGATACTAACTCTTGCACATTTGCAGGTGATCACTGGTTAGTTGTTACTGAGTTTAACGGTGATACTGCTTATCAGACTACTGGCGGTACAATAACTACAAATGATTCTTGTTTATTTGCTGATTGTGCTGGCGAGTGTGGTGGTTCAGCTGTAATTGATGATTGTGGAGTTTGTGGTGGTGGAAATGCTGATGACCTTGGTTGTGGTTGTTTTGAACCAGGACCCTCTGGTTGTGATGAGACATGTGGCTCAACACTAGAGTTCGACTGTGCTGGTGTTTGTGGCGGTCCGGGTGAAGTTGATGCTTGTGGTGATTGTGATGTTGACGGAGATGATGGAGACAACTCAGCATGTACTGGCTGTACTGATGGTGATGCTGACAACTATGATGCTGGAAATTTAATTGATGATGGATCATGTGAATTTACTGTGGACGCCCCAGGAAATGTTACTGCTGAAAGTGGTCCAGCTAGAGTGATTTTATCATGGGATGCAGTAGATGCTGATTCATATGATGTATTCTTAGATGGAGTAATGGTTGCATCTACAGGCTCAAGCTCAACACAGGTATTAGGCCTTTCTCCGGGCGTTGAGTATTGTTTTACTGTGATTGCAAATAAGTATATAGATTACTTAGATGAGACAATAAGTTCAGATCCTTCAAATATTGCTTGTGCGACACCAACTGAATCTGTTGGAATAACTTGGGGTTGGCAAATGACTGGTAATATTGATGGTTGGGGATTTTTTGATGCAGAATCAGAGCATAACTACTTAGGTTTTTCTGCTACTGCTTCTAATGGATTTAACCCTAGTCTAGATATTCCGCAACCACCATTAGGTGCAAGCCAAAACTATATAGAAGTATATTTTTCACATCCAGAATGGAGTAACGTATACGGTGACTTATTTACTCAAGATGTTAGAAGTGAAAGTCCAGAAGATCTTCCATCTTGCGATGGTCAGGATGTAACTAATTTAGAATGTAACTTAACTGAGTTTGAAGTACTTGTAGTTTCTGATATGGCTGGTGAGGCATCTTTGACATTTGAAGAATTTTCAACTCAGCATGCATTAAATGGAGCTGATGTGCCAATTCCTGCAAATGTCCATACATATGCTGAAGTTAATGGTGTTCATCATCTAATTTCTGAAGGCACTGTGCTTGAATTTTGGTTATCTGAGAATGAAGAAAAAACGATTACTATTACTATAGGTAATATTGTTCCTCAAGCCCCATCTAATTTATCTTCTGATGGTGGCCATCTACAGATAGATCTTGATTGGGATTCTGATACTAATGATATACAAGATATTGCAGCTAGATACCCAGCAACATCTTTTAATGTATATAGGGATGGTGGTCCATTAAACCCAACAGAATTAAGCGCATTAATTAGCGTTTCTCAAGAAAATACTGATTATAATGATCAGCAAGATATGGAAGGTAATCTAGGTTACGGTCTTCTATGGGAATCAACTTATGGATACACAGTTACAGGTAATAATGAAGCAGGAGAGTCTACTGATGGACATAGAGTTAGTCATCATGATGGAACCCATACTGATGTAGCTGGTAGACAGTCTGATACGAGCGCAACAACAGATGATAATTTGGATCCAGTTTCTGTGACTGAATATGTAGAAACACTTAATGGTACAAATATTGGTCCAGGTCATTATGAGATTACTCACAATGGATCTCCTGATGCAAATACAGTAAATATTCATGCTGATGGTTCAGGTTCTAATGATGGCGATGTGAATCTTGCCGGTGCTATTGAAACAGCTCAATTTGGTACACCAACAGGTAGATACCTATGGTCACAAATTGCAGGTGAAATTGTCGAATTATTTGGAGCTACAACCTCAGATGTAAGCTTTGATATAGCAAACATCCATGATGGTGATACTAAAAGTATTTCATTGAATCTTCATGTTGAGACTGATTATCCAACTAAATTAAATGGACCTTCAGATCTTGCTAATGGAGAGGCAGACGGAGTTGGAACTCATATGCATGATCAAGAAATTACAGTTCATATTGATGATGAGCCAAATCATGATCCTGTTGCTCCAGCAGCTCTGGATCTAAGATTAGGTGGCAATGATTTGTCAGTTTTAACATTTGATGATTTCTTATCTGAAGATACGAATGATACAAATGATTATGATGGTGAAGATCAAATTTGGTATGTTCCTCATGATGCAAATCCTGATACTGATTTAGCTGATTTGCATTTTGATGGTACATCTACTGATGCTGATACCGGAGATTTGCCTGAAACAGCAGGTGAAGAGGTTGCCGATGATATCTTCTATCAGTGGTCTTTAATTACTGGTGCAGCTGCAGGATTTACCTATGTAGATTTAAATGATAATGGTTTATATGATTTTGGTGAGCCAATTTTTAATGGTGGTGGTGAAGAGATCTACTACGAAACTAACTATGGTGATGCTATTGCTGATGGTCCAGCTCCTGAAGATTTAGGAACTGATGCGCTTCAGTCATTACAATTACCTGCTGATGTATATATTCTAAACTTACACATTGAAGATAACTATGGTGATTCTGACTTTGTAAGTTATGTAATCGGTGTTTCTGCTGAAAGAAATGCAACACCAACTTCTGATGCAGGTATTGACCAAGAATGGTATATGAATTACGAAGAAGATTATAAGGACATAGAAATGTCTGACCATGAAGTTGGCGATACAGATCATGATCCTCTTCTTTATTCATGGAGTTATAGTTATGATGGTGATATTGTAGATATACCGTCAACTACAGTTGATTCTCAGTCATCTAATACTGGTGACTATTTTGATGATAATACTAATTTCCATTGGAATGAGATCAACCTATACGATTTCCTTTCAAACATTCAAGGTCTTGTTGAAGGTGATCATACATTTACCTTAACAGCCACAGACCCTTATGGGGCATCAGAATCTAGTTCAATGGTTATCTCTGTTTATTTAGAGCCGGCAGCTTTTCCTGCTCAGAATGTTAGAGTAACTAATGTTCCTCAAGCCTTTAAGCATATTGAGATTGCGTGGGAAGAAGGAGAGTGGGACTCTGATGATTTTGTTAATGAGGATGGTGTATTAGTTTGGGATCCTGCTTCATCTGAAGTACCCGAGTTGTTCCCATTTGCAAATACTGAAACTTTTGAAGTTTATATGTCTGTAGATGGTGGTGAACCTCAACTTAGAGGTACATATGATAATCCTAATGATGTATTAGGAGAGACATTTACTCACCTTGAACCTCAATTGAGCGCTGAGACCGATTATGAGTTTACTGTTAAGGCGTATAATAGTGATGAAAGATTGGGTGATTTATCAGATGTATCTCAAAGAACTCACGATAGACCGACAGTTACAGTTTTAAATCCAAATGGAGCTGAAATTGCATCTGTAGGTGATCTTTATAATGTTGATATGCTAACAACGAACAATCAGTTTATTTCAAACATTGATGTATTTTTCCTTGATGAAGATTCAGGAGAGTATGTTGAAGAATTACAAGAACCAGATCTTTTAACTGAAACTGAGCCAAATGCTGATGGAGTTTCAGCTACTTGGGCAAATTCAACTCAAATTCGTTCAGAGGGAGTTGAGAGATATTATGGTGCTAAAGTTATGATTGAAGTTACAGATATTGGTAACTACAATGATGTAGTAGGTGATGATATGCATTCTACTGGTGTTCTCAATGAAGAAGATGTCAATGTTCCTGAGAGTGCCAACTCAGAAGGTAATAAGCAAACAAAGCTTGATGAGAGTGATGATAGCTTTACTCTTGCTGCACACACACAGACTAAAGGTTATTTAAATGGTGGATGGCATATGTTTGGGTCTCCTTTAGTTCCATATGAGTCTGCAATGGAAGTAAACCTTTCGGAGTGTTTTGGAAACTTTGGAGCGAATTGGATAGCTTATGACCAGGCAGGTAACTATGATATAGCTACCTTGCAGTTAAATCTTGGCCAAGGTTATTATCTTGCATTATCTGGTCCAAATGACATGTTTATTCATGGAGATCCTGTTACTGGTGATCCAGATAATGGACATTTGGCTTCTTTAGATTTGTCATCTGGATGGACTCTTACTTCAAATCCATTAATTACAACAGTTGATAAAGACTTATTGACAGTTGAGTTTGAAGGCGAAGTTCTCTCATGGGAGATGGCTAATGATGCTGGATGGGTTCAAGATGAAATTAAGTCATGGATTATTGATTCTCATCAAAATGTTCCTAATCTAAATCCTTTTGGTGGGTACTGGATTCATACCACAAGAGATCTTCAGGTTCATTTTACACCGCATTTAAACAACTATAGTTCTCGTGAAGTTGTTGATAATAATGATTGGACTCTTAACTTACATGCATCTGATGCATTAGGTGATGCAGGTGGTGACTTTGTGACAATTACATTAAAAGAAGATGCAAACAATAACTTTGTTTATGGAGAAGATGAAATAGATCATCCTAACCCAATGAGACCTGACTTTATAGATATGCATATCGATAGGTTTGATTGGATTGGAGCTTCAGATAGCCGTGGCATTATGGTTGAATCTCCATACTTCTCTAGTGATGTTCGTCCAATAAACGAGCTAGATGACTTCCAAGCATGGAATATATCAGCTGACGCATATAATATCCCAGGTGATGTTACTCTGTCATGGGATATGACTAATGAGATTGAATCTGATCTTCATTTAGTTGTTAAAGGAGAAGCATTTGATCTTAAGGACTTGTCATCTATTGATGTACCAACTACTTCACTTGATGATATGGTAGTAGTAGTAGGTGATATAAGCTCATTCATGGCTCCTGAAGAGTTTGCTCTTAGTTCAGCTTATCCTAATCCATTTAACCCTACTACTAGCCTAGACTTAAGCCTAGATAGCAGTGGAAGTGTTAGTGTTAAAATATATAATGTAGTAGGTCAGGTTGTAGCAACACTTGCAAGCGGCCATATGAATGCAGGATATCATACACTAACTTGGGATGCTTCAAATATGGCAAGTGGAATGTATTTTGTTAAGGTTGAAGCTGGATCTAATGTTGCTGTACAGAAAATGATGTTAATGAAGTAATTAAAGAGTTAATTCTTTACAGATAGTTATTTAAACAAAAGCCCTTGCAGTAAAATGCAAGGGCTTTTGAGGTATAAATAATATATATATTGTGATAATTCTCACATGAAATTTATTCTGAGATTCTTAAATATATATATAATTCAATAATAGTTTTTTTAGTTAAATATTTTTTAACTTACTCTGCTTTAGTTGAATAAATTGAATATGAATCATATAATAAAAAAATATTATTTACTAGCGACCTTATTGATAGGATTTCTGTTTTCTTATACAAATAATGAAACAGGATGGGAATATTTTCAAGGAACTCGTCAGACATTTTACATGTTTGAGAATATTCTCATTGATTCAGAAGTTGGATATGGAGATGGTCAGCCTGCTAATAATTATGATGGGTATTGTATTAATAATCCATATGAATGTGATGTTATTGGAGCTTTTGTTAATCGTGACGAAAATGAATATGGTGATCTGAATGGTGATGGAGAAATTTCATCTTCCATTGAAGTCTGCGTAGGTTGGAATTATGTTAATTCTGATTCAGATAACTCCTTTGGATTTACAACCTTAGCTCTTATAGGACAAGAAGAAGGTGATTTAGATACTTATTTACTGTCAGGCGAATCACCCTTTTTAAAAATATATGACCATACAAATGATGTAATTCTGCCCCTTGAGCTTACAAATTCATATTATATAGAGACTTTGATAGATTGCAATTCTGGTCAAACACTATGTGATGGTGATGATGACTGGGAATCAGATATGGGTAATGGAGTTTGGGATGATGAGACTCCAGCTGAGCCTTTTGAAGATATAGATGCAGATGGCGTATGGGATGAAAGTGAATTTGAGGATCTTAATGGTAATGGCATTTTAGATAATGATGAGGTCTGGTTTGATTTTGATGGAGATGGAATTGTTGATTTTGAAGAGCCCTATACAGATATCAATGGTGACGGACAGTGGAATGATTTATTATCTGCTGAGCTATTCATAGATATCAATTTAAATGGTATATGGGATGGAAATGTATATGAACAGCTTTTAGGTTTTGCTAATAATGAAATTTTTCTTTACTATGGATCAGTTGATGCATATAATATTTTAGGATGTAATGATTTAAGTGCATGTAATTTTGAGCAAGAAGCAACAGAGGATGATGGTAGCTGCATCCTTCCTCCTTCTGGGCAATTAACTACATCAGGAAATGTAGATGGAAATAGCTTTGAGTTTTATTTTGATGACAGTTTGTTAGGTGGAACTCAAGGATTCTCCCATCAAGTCATTGTAACTCAAGGATTTTCTGAAATATTTAATGAAGTAAATGCATCCTCGCCTATACAAATAGACAACCTTGAATGGTCTACTACATATTCAATAGAAGTAATAACAACAAATTTTGATGTTTGTGAAACTTTGCCAAATAGCATTTATCCACTTCGTACTTATGAAAACGTTCAAACTGATCCAATGCCACAGCCTGAACAGGTATTTTTTCAAAATGTAGTACCTGGAGAAGGTCAAGTGTTTCTTGAATGGGATGAAGTTGATTATGGATCTATTTATAGAATTTTTGAAAATGAAATTCTCTTAGATACTCTTATTTATCCTCTTGAGGAAATGTCATACATACATAATGAATTAGCTCCTGGATTATCATATGATTATCAAATTCAAGCAGTTAATATGGAAGGTTTAGAAGGAGATATTTCCGAAATAAGCTCTGCGACTACACTGCCGCTATCTTCAGTTGAGCTTGATTCTCTTTTGGCTGGTCAAGGTCAAATCCAGCTCAATTGGTCAATAGGTAGTTCGCAATATACTGGCCAAAACTATTCATTTGATATATATGTTGATGATCAATATTTAATTAATAGATTCGGCTCATCTTATACTGTATCAAATTTAAATGCTGGCCAAGAATATTGCTTCTATGTTGAGGCAAAAATTGAATTACCAATCGATGGAGATGTCGTTGAATTTATTGCAAATCAGTCATCAACTCTATGTGGAGTTCCTGAAGAAATATCAGGCTGGTCATTATTAATCGAGGTTGATAACAGTGTCAATACTATTGAAGATGGAGCTGTAATATTTTATGATTCATATAATGAAATTGGTATGAATCCAGATGCGAACGATGGATATGATGAAGAATTTGATTTCCCTGAACCCCCAATAAATCCAAGTCCAGGCGCGGTTTCTTTATCATTTTATCATCCCGAATGGAATTTCAATGATCTTTGGGGAAATTATTTTACCACAGACTTACGAAGCTTAAAAGATTTATCAAAGTCGTTAGAAGTATATGAGGGGACATTATCTTTTACGGCATCTCAAGGATTAGGGAATCTGCATTTTAACTTAATTAGTGATGCTGGTGATAATCCTGTATTCTTAAATTGGACTGATCAATATTATCTTATTACCAACGGAGGAAGCGTTCCTTTTTATTACGATGAAACAGTGCCAACTCAGTTTAATGACGCAGGATTATTAAACCCTAACTACTCTGATCAATTTAATTTTGTCTTTGGCAATCAACCTCCTTCTATCCCTGAAGATCTTGAGGCGATTGGAGAATCAAGAAACATGGAATTGGATTGGGATTTAAATATAGATTGCACTAGTGGCGAAATTTCATGTAATAATTATAGAAATAGATATCCTGCTACAAGTTACAAAATATTTAGAAGTTGGGCTTTAGAATTAAATCCTCATCTTGTAGGACTAGCTGGAACTAGGCATCATAAAATTTCAATTTTTCCTAGCGATCTTTCAGGTATGAATAATAGTCTTTTTTCAGATTCTCTTTTTTCAATTCTAGATAATCCATCGGATGGTTTTATACAGGCTGAATATTTTGAACATTTTGTTGATTTAAATCAAAATAACATACATGATTATGGAGAGGAATTTACTGATTGCGGTTGGGATGGTCTATGTCCAGGTGATCCAGGCTATGAAAGTGAATTATTCATTGATGAAAATAATAATAATAGCTATGATCTAGGTGAGCAATTTGAAGATTTCAATTTAAATGGTATTTGGGATCATAATGGTCCAGATATAGGCGAGAATGATGGTCAGTGTAATACAGTATACTATTATCAAGCTTATGGTTATCAGATAGAAGGACTTGATAGTTTAACTTATTCTAATGGCATTTATGATATTGGTGAGACTTATACAGATGAAAATCAAAATAATCAATGGGATGATGGAGAGGACTATATTGATAGTCGAAAGCTTATGATTAAGATTTCAGATCAAATTGGAAATGAGTTTATTGATTATGGACTAAGAACAGGAACGCAGTATTTTTATAATATTGTTGCTTCAAATCTTGCCGGAGATAGCGATTTCTCTATAATGGATGCAGGTAACACTGCTGATAATCAGCCTCCAATATCTGATGCAGGAGTTGATCAAAAACGATATCTTACATCTATTAATCAGGATTCAATCCTATGTACATTACCACTTGACAATGTTGATTTAGATCAAGATGGTTATCCAGATTATGATATTAATGGATTCCCTGTTCTCGATCACATAAATAATTCCTATGACCCTGATGGCTTAGAAGGTGAAGAATTGCTCTATTCATGGGAGTTGCATGACCCAGACTTGCTTCTTTTTGGTCCTGGAGACCCATCTGGATCTGAACCAGGTTGGTTTAGCTTGGGCAATGATAAAATTTTAAGTGTTATGTTGCCAGAAAGCAATGAATTTCCTGATTCATCTTATACTATAAGATTACTTGTTGAAGATATCTCTGGCTATCCTGATTACTCACCAGATGTTATGCAGCTAGAAGTCACAAGAGATATTCCTGTTCCTGCAATGATAACAAATCAAACTGCATCTCCAAGTCTTTATTATATAGCATTAAATTGGGATGAATCTGAATATGATCTTCCTGGAGGTCCAAATCCAGCCCCAGAGGGTTACGACGGTGATTTAGATATTGCAGATTATTATGTTGTATATAGAGATTCAGTTGAGCATGAAATTTTAACATCAGATTATACTTCTTATGTAGATACTCAGCTAAATCCATCTCAAGAGTATTGTTATTATTTAGTGGCAACAAATGAAACGGGTCCATCTATTCCTTCTGATGAAAATTGCTATGTGACAGGAGATCTTCCAATTCCAAGTATAGTTATGCCAACTGGAGGTGAAATTTTAATTTCAGGTCAGTCATCAGACTTTAACTGGGTTTCTGATATAGATTTATCGCCTCTATCTGAATCAGTATATGTTGACATGCTTAGCGTATTGCATTCCTCTGATGCAGGCTCAACATGGGAGTTAATACCAGGTGCAAGCTGGTCCTATCCTGATATCCCAGATAGCTATGTGTTTCAAGTACCAGAGGTTGATACTATATCTTTTAGAAATAAATTTAAAGTTGAGGTTTTAGATATTGGAGATTACACAGGGATAGATCAAGTTGTTCATAGCGATATATCAGAATATTTAATTGTTATTGCTAATGATGAACTTGAAAATAATTATCAATCAGGATGGAATATTGTAAGTAGTCCTTTAGCTATGTCTAGTTCTTCGATAGATGATATTTTTGATGTAGATAATTATTGTTTTGGATTATTTGATCAGGATGGAGGTAGTCACAGCTGTACAGATACCACATCTTCTCTAATTGAGTTTCAAGCCTCTGAGGGCTATTATATGGTTTCTGAGAATGAAGTTACTTTAGATATTGAAGGAGATGTTCTTAGTGAAACATTCCCCATAGTATTAGAGCAAGGCTGGAATCTTATTGGCCATCCTCTAGTTTCCAAGGTTTTAGTTGATTCATTGGAGGTCATAGATCCTAGTAATTTTTATGGAATTCCAATGACATGGGATGAAGCTGTCTCAAGTCAGTTATTGATGTCGTCTATTCATGGATTTGACAATGAATTGAAGATGCATACCCCAGTAGATGTCCTTGAACCATTTCATGGGTATTGGATTCATGCTTCAAGGGAGCTACAACTCATGGTGTCGCCTCATATATATGATGAGGACTTATATAACCGTGAAGATAGATTTTTATTATCTATTTCAACAGCAGAAGTTAATCCACAGGCTCCTATGTTAGCGTGGAAAGATATGATTAAAATTGGGTTAAGTCCATTAGCATCAGACGATTGGGTCTATGGTCAAGATGAATATGATATCCCTATTGATATTGCAACTCCTACTTCATTTCCTGATCTATGGATTGATCATCCAGAATGGTATGAAGATGGTATCTCTGAAAGTCGCTCATTCTATTCTGATATGCAGCAATTAAATAATGATTCTAGAAAGTCATGGTATTTAAAAGGCGAATTGCGAGGCAATGATTCTGAGGCGCAGATAAATCTTAGCTGGGAATTTGAAAATTTAGAGCTTTTAGGTGAAGATGAAGTGAATTTGATTATTGGTCAAGAAATTATAGATATGCGAAGCACAAATTCAATTTCAATTGATAGAATTTATTTTGGCAATATGCAGGTTGTGATTGGAATACTTTCATGCGAAGACGAAGGACTTGTTACCTGCGGAGATGGAGCTTGCGCAGAATCCCTTGATCAGTGTAGTTGTGATTCACAAGATTTAGTTGATTGTGGAGATGGAACCTGCGTTGAGGATATTCAAGATTGTAGTTGCGACTCACAGGGTCTTATTGAATGTGAAGATGGAAGTTGCGTTGAAGTTGAAGAGCAATGTGGTGAATTGAATAATGAGATCCCAGATAAATTCTCTATATCAGCTCCATACCCCAATCCCTTTAATCCTAATGTTAAGTTTGATTTCTCGTTACCAGCTATTGCCCAAGTCGGAGTAGATGTATATAATATAAATGGAGCTCATGTAGTGCAACTAATCAATGGAATTAAGCCAGCAGGATATCATTCTGTGGTTTGGAATGCAGGTCACCTATCTGCAGGAATGTATTTCATTCAATTTTCTAGCTCTGAAGGCAATAAAACAATGAAAGTATTGCTTATCAAGTAATTTCTTTCGCCCCTCTTAATTTTCTCTTGAATAGTAGATAGTATTAGCTTTATCTTTACTAGTCTGTTAAGGGCCAGTTAGTGTGTGACTTGCTCTACCAAATTTAAAACAAAAAACATAAACTATTATTAAGTGAATTTTATAAATAAAATTTTATTATTATCAATTGTAGCTCTTTTTATTAGTTGCGAAGAATCTACATCCAGCGACACTAATGAAGAACATTTTAATAGTACTCTAGAAAATTCAGATTTAGGTGGATCAACTGGAAATATAGATGACTACTTTTATGATTTAGATGAATCTGAAGTACCGTATGTAAATTCTAAATTCTATAGATATTCAGGATTGAGTATTATAGAGCCACTTGCCTTTGATGCTAACTCAGATACATTAAATTTTATAACTGTAAGTGATTATGTATTAAAATTTAGCCCCTCTGAGCTCATTGATGACATGATAGCTCTTGAGCCTTTTGATGAAACTATTGATGGGCAAGACATTAATGGAGATGGTGAAGTAACTGGTGGGTCTTTCTCCGGTATATACAGATTTGAAGAAATAAATTTCTCTCACACCTATACTGATGTTATAAAACTTGAGTGGGATGAGGACAACGAAAGATATATGGTTGTTAGTGCACCAGGCGAATTTTCGCCTCTCGCGCATAGATATATAATAGGTAATCCAGATAGCTTGTACGAAAACAACAGGTATGATGTTGGCGAAGCTTATATTGATGATAATCTGAGCGGCTCCTGGGATGAAGGTGAAGACTATACCGATGCATTTGCTCCAGATATGAATGATGATTATGATTCACTTGTTTATATAACGCAGATAAATTTCAATGATTTGAACGGTTTTTATTTTTCAGATGATGATGAAAATGGATATTGGGATGAAGGGGAACAGTGGGATCTTCCAGACTCATCCACATACCAGTATTATTTTGATACCAATCAGCTGTCTTCTGTAGACAGTGTATATAGTTCTCAAAATTTAGAAATTACTCATGATTTTAGTTTCAGTAAATCTCTTATAGCTACAGATTCTTTGATGTTTAAAATTAGTACAGACTGCAATGATAATGGCCAGTGGGATGATGCTGAAACCTCTGATTTAGGAAATGGTCAGTGGGACCCTGCGGAGCCTTTTTTAAATCAAGGTGGAGATGATGATGTTGAATATGATATCGGAGAGCCATTTCTCGATAGAAACTGCAATGGTCAATGGGATGATGCAGAAGCTTATACCGATGATGATGAGAATGGCCAATGGGATGATGGAGAATCTTTCGTAGATACTGGGAATGGTATTTTAGATGGGGCAGAATCGTGCGCAGACGGAACTACAAATTGTAGCTATGAGCTTCTTTATGCTATGTCAGATAGGCCAAACGTCTTAATGGCTAGCTATGATAGTAATAATTGGACTGTTTATGAGAATATTGATTTAAGCACTGTGATTAACTCAAGGTGGGGCGATAGTTCTTATCAATTAATTCAATCTTATGATCAAGTTGAGACTAAATCTAAATCAACAGCAATAGTAGATAAGGTAGAGACTGTTTATAGTTATCAAATTATTGAAAATACCTTTGAAGATGGTAAAGACTATAGTATATCTAAAGTGATTTGGGATGAGCTTGGAGATGGGAATAGATCTGTTGCTTATCATTTATTTAGAAAAGATGAAGCTGGTAATATTGTAGAACTTGTTCATGATAGCTATTTTACACTGCCGACCACAACCCCTGGCTCTAGTATTGATGGAGGGAGTTTTGAGGATTATTTAGTATTTGACAATCTCCCAATAGAGCAAACATATCTTCATACATATAATGGTTTACTTAGAGATGGCGAGAGACATCAAAGCTCTCGCATTGCCTACTCGCCTACTACCAATGCCCAATATTATGTTACTGAGACATATGA
>CENX01046866.1_pt1 | contig 13916 bp, 13 predicted proteins | sample 361321 | NCBI WGS metagenome assembly CENX01 (sample SAMEA2619678, study PRJEB7988) | marine metagenome | isolation source: saline water (ENVO:00002010), including | reverse complement strand
ATCTACCTCTTTAGGAGGATTTACATCTTGAAGTTGAACTTGACGAATATCAATTCCACATTTATAATTGTCTAACATCCTTTGAAGTAAAACTTGAATTTCATCTGCTATTTCAGCTTTTTTTTCAGTCAATGGATCATCAATTGGATGAGAACCAATTATTTGTCTTAATGCAGATTCAGTAGCATCTTTAATAGTTTCTTCTACATTCCTCAAATTAAATAAATAATCTCTAGCATTTTTAATTTTGTATTGCACTTTAACTTCAACAAGTAAAATATTCTCATCTCCTGTTAACATTTTTGCTTCTTGAATAATACTTCCAACAGAAATTTCTTTGACTTGAGTTACTTTAGGGAGATCAACCTGTTCGATTGGGTAAGGAAATTTAAAATTTAAACCACTTTCTTCAGTTCTGACCCATTTACCAAATCTTCTAACAACTCCTTCCTCATCTGGACCAACTACATAAAATGAGCTCATTGCACCCCAAATAACTATAAACACAATAGCTATTATGAAACCACCATAATTAAAATTTGGGATAGTATATTCTTGATCACCAACTTGAATTTTTCTAGCCATTTAACTTCTCCTAATTTATTTATTAACCAACATTCTTCTTAATCGTGCTATTGGAATTTTTAATTGTTCTCTGTACTTTGAAATTGTTCTTCTAGCAATATTGAAACCTTCTTTATAAACTAACTTTGAAATAATTTCATCTGAAAATGGATTCTTTTTATCTTCATTCTTAATAATTTGTTCTATTAATAATTTAATATTTTTTGTTGAAACTTTTTCTCCAAAATTATTTGTTATTTTATCAGAAAAAAAATATTTTAATTCATAAACTCCCCATGGTGTTTGAACAAATTTACCATTAGTCACTCTACTAACAGTAGAAATATCCATATTAATTTCATCTGCAATATTTTTTAATATCAAAGGTTTAATATTTGTTATTTTTCCTTTAAAAAAATCAGATTGCATTTTTATTATAGCAGACATCACCTTCATGATTGTTACTTCCCTTTTTTGAATTGCTTCAATCAACCAATTAGCAGATTGAATTTTATCTCTAAGGAATTTCTCTAATTTTTTTTCTTTATTATTTTTCGAAAAAAACATTTCTTTATAAACTGGGGATATTTTTATCTCAGGAAAATTTCCATCATTTAGGGAAACAACTAATTTCCCATCAACATCATCAATCAATAAATCAGGAATTGCAAAATTTGAATTATTCTGTGCACCATCACCTGGTTTTGGATTAAGTGTTGAAATTACATCAATAGCCTCTTTTAATTGTTGATTAGAACATTTTAAATTTTTTTGAATTTTATTAAACCTTTTATTTGAGAAATCATCAAAGTGATTCTCAATTATTTCCTTTGATAAAAAGTTATTTTTTTTATTATTAATTTGAATTTCTAAACACTCTTGCAAACTTCTAGAACCTACACCAAAAGGTTCAAAACTTTGAATAATTTTTAATATTTTTTCAACCTTAAAAATTTCAACATCTAATCTATCTGCAATTAATTCTAAATCAGCTAACAAATACCCTTCATCATTAATATTCCATATTAATGTTTCTGCGATTTTTGTTTCATTATCCGGAAGATTTAATTGTCCTAATTGTACAATTAAATTTTCAGTGAAAGTATTTTTTTCTTTTTGAGAAGCAATAAAGTCAGAATTATTTTTATTTGAATTAAATTTAGGAGACTCTTCATCAGAACCACTCATTTCATCCCAATCCTTCTCCTCAATTTCTTTATCTTCATTTTCTAAATCTTGGTTAGAATCTATATCCACTAACTCAAGAACAGGATTTTCTTCTAACTCTTTAACGATTTTCTTTTCTAAATCATTTACATTTAACTCCAACAATGTTGTAAACACAACTTGTTGAGGTGATAATTTTTGTTTTTGCTCCTGTATTTGAACTAATCTTGACATTAATTTAATTTAAACTTTGAACCTAAATATAAATTTCTTGTTTGTTGATCTTCTGCTAAATATTTAGCAGAACCAGACTTTAAAATTTTACCATCATATAGCAAATATGCTCTATCTGTTATAGACAATGTTTCTCTTACACTATGATCTGTAATTAATACTCCAATATCTTTTTGTTTTAAATCATTAATAATACTTTGTATTTCTTCAACTGCAATAGGATCAATACCAGCAAATGGTTCATCTAATAAAATAAAATTAGGTTTCATTACTAAAGCTCTACAAATTTCAGTTCTTCTTCTTTCACCTCCAGAAAGTTGATAACCAATATTTTTTCTAATATTCTTAATTGACAAATCATCTAAAAGATTTTCTAAACGATTACTTCTTTCTTTTTTTGATAAGTTAGTCATTTCTAAAACTAATTTTATATTTTCTTCAACTGAAAGTTTAGTAAAAATTGATGGCTCTTGAGATAAATAACCTATACCTAATCTTGCTCTTTTATACATAGGAAAATTTGTAATATTTATATCACCTAGATAAACAGAACCTTTTGAGGGACTAATCATTCCAGTTATCATATAAAAAGAAGTGGTTTTACCTGCTCCATTCGGTCCTAATAAACCTACCACCTCCCCTTTATTTAATTCAAGCGAAACATTTTTGACAACAGTTTTTTTACCATATTTTTTTTCAAGATTTATTGACTTTAATGTAGTATTATTTTTCATTTTAATTAATTTTCAGATGAAACTCCCCATGGTTTTTTAATTTTCCAATGAGTAAGGTCTGCATTTGATTCAAATCCTATCCCATACAGAGTATCATTAAAATTTGTTGTTAGCATTATAGAATCATTTGAAAAGATTCTTTCATTTTTATTATTCCATAATAAAGAATCAGTATATAAAGTAATTCCACTATCTGAAAAAACTCTAACATTTCCAATTGCTAATAAATTATCAGATTTTTCAAATATAATAGCTTTATTTGATTTTAAATTAGACATATGAACCTGATCTGTTGAAAACAAATCTGCATCAATTCCTAATTCCAATATAATCTCATTTTTTTTTTCTGATTTATACATTTTTTCAGATTTAATTACAGATCTTTTAATTCCATCTCTTGTTAAAATAATAATAGGATTCCAACTCTTTTGATCAGAAATATCCTCTTTATAAAAATCATTTTCTTTTTCAATACCAGAGCAAGATAAAAAAAATATAATAATTATCAAATTGATATAAATTTTCATCCAATTCCAGTTTTAATCAAGTCGTGAATATGAATCAAACCTTGAGGAATTGAATTATCAAAATCTTTTTTATAAACTAACAATGATGTAATTGAAAATTTTTCCATTAACCTTAAAGCATCAATTGCTAAAGTATTTGAAGAAACCCAATTTGGTTTTTTTGATGAAATTAAAAATTCTGCTGTTTTATTATATAAATTTTTATTTTTTTCAAATCCTCTTCTTATATCACCATCAGTTATTATTCCACATAAATTATTTTTTTCATCAACAACTATAGCCAAGCCTAATCTTTTTTCACTAATCAATAATAACATTGAACTAATTTTTGAAGTTTTTTTAACAATTGGTAACTCATTACCTGAATGCATTATTTGATCAACTGTTAATAAAAGTTTTTTTCCAAGTGACCCTGCAGGATGCAGTTTAGCAAAATCATTTGGGTTGAACTTTCTTTTTTCTAAGAGTGTGATTGCTAATGCATCACCCATTGCTAATGAAGCAGTTGTGCTTGCGGTAGGTGCCAATTCCAAAGTACATGCTTCTCTATCAACACTTACATCAAGAACAATATCTGAGTTCTTACTTATGGTTGAATTAATTTTACCAACCAAAGAAATAATTGGTATCCCCATTTTTTTTAAAACTGGTATTAATTGAATTATTTCATATGTTTCACCGCTTTTTGAAATTGTAATTATCGTATCATTATTTGACACCATTCCAATATCACCATGAAGAGCCTCTCCTGGATGAATAAATTGTGACTGTGTTCCTGTGCTAGCTAAAGTTGCAGTTATTTTTTGTCCTACAATTCCAGATTTACCCATACCAATCACAACTATTTTCCCTTTTGTTTCATAACAAAGGTCTACTGCTTTATTAAAATCATTATCTATCTTTTCTTTAATTCTCAATAAAGCCTCAGCTTCAATTTGAATTACATTTTTACCAATTTTAATATTTTTTGATTTACTCATTTTTTATATATGTGTTCTTTGATAGAATTTAAAGTTTCTTCAAATCTTCCTTGACCTTTTAATATATACTCAACTACTTCTCTAAAAACACCATCTCCTCCTTTTGATTCAGTACAAAATTTCGAGATTTTTTTTACATATTCATGTGCATCATTTGAACAGATTGGCAAACCCACTTTTTCAAGAACTGGAATATCTATTAAATCATCTCCAATATATGCTATTTCATCATGATCTAGATCTAATTTTTTTCTTATTTCTTCATAAGGTTTAATTTTATTTAAAGCATCTTGAAAACATAATTTATTCAAACCTAATTCTTTCATTCTTGAAGTTGTTGCATCAGAATATCTTCCAGAGATTACAGCAATTTCAATTTTCGCAAATTTAGCGTATTTAACTGCTGCTCCATCTAAAACACTAAACTTTTTATATTCAATTCCATCTTTTCCTATATATAATGAACCATCCGTCAAAACACCATCAACATCCGTAATTATCAATTTAATTTTATTAATCATTTATAAAGCACTTTTTATTTTTTGTAGAGAAAGAATTAAACTTTCTAAATCTTTTAATGGAAATTGAGTTGAAGAATCACTCATAGCAGAATTAGGATTATCATGAACTTCTAAAAATATTCCATTACATCCAGATGCAACAGCAGCTTTAGCTAAAATTGGAATCATTTTTCTATCTCCACCTGAATAATCTCCATGTGAAGAAGGTAATTGCACACTATGTGATGCATCAAATATAACAGGGAAGCCTTTTGATTGCATAATTGGAATTGATCGCATATCAACAACTAGATTATTATAACCAAAAGAAGTTCCTCTTTCAGTTATTAAAATTTTATTATTCCCAGTTGATTGAATTTTTTTAATGATATTATCAATATTTTTTGGTGATAAAAACTGACCCTTTTTTACATTAACAATTTTTTTTGTTTTAGATGCTTCAACTAAAAGATCAGTTTGTCTACATAAAAAAGCAGGGATTTGAATAATATCTACTATTTCTCCAACGATTTTTGCTTGATCTGAAGAATGAATATCAGTTAATATAGGTATATCAAATTCTTTTTTTAATTCATCAAGAATTTTTACCCCTTCTTCTAAACCAGGCCCTCTAAATGAATCAATTGATGATCTATTTGCTTTATCAAAAGAAGATTTAAAAATAAAAGGAACATCAAGCCTAAAAAAGATTTTTTTTAAATTCTCAGCCATTTTAAAAACATGATCTTTTGACTCAATAACACATGGGCCTGCTATTATTGGCAATGAATTATTATTAAAATTAATTTTATTTAACATTACTGTTTTTATAAATTATTGAAGATTTAATAAATTCTCTAAATAAGGGGTGAGCCTTATTTACCCTACTTTTTAATTCTGGATGAAATTGGCAACCTAAAAACCAAGGATGATTTTCTAATTCAATAATTTCAACTAAATTAAGTTTTTTATTAATTCCACTAAAAATCATACCGTTAGATTCCAAAACTTTTCTATAGTCATTATTAACTTCATATCTGTGTCTATGCCTTTCTAAAATTTGTTCACTATTGTATGCTTTAAAAGCCAATGAATTTATTTTTAAATTACAATCATAAGCACCGAGTCTCATTGTTGCACCTTTTTTATTTATATTTTTTTGATTTAACATTAAATCTATTATAGAACTTTCAGTATCCTCAAATTCAGAACTTGATGCATTCTGAATACCACAAACATTCTTTGCAAATTCAATTACTGCTATTTGCAAACCTAAACATATACCAAAATAAGGTATTTTAAATTCTCTAGCAAATTTTGCTGCTTCAATTTTACCTTTTATTCCTCTATCACCAAATCCTGGTAAAACCATAATACCATGAACATTATTTAATTGTTCTGAAACAGAATCTTCTGATTCAAGATTTTCTGCCTTAATCCATTTAATTTCAACTTTTGCATTGTTTTCAACTCCTGAATGGATAAATGCTTCCAACACACTTTTATATGCATCTGGTAGCTCTGTATATTTTCCACATAAAGCGATCTCAACAGAATTTACAGGATTTTTAAATCTATCAATAAATTTTTCTAATTTATTAATATTTGATTTAATTTTTTCAAATTTTAGGTGACTTAAAATTAGCTCCTCAACATTTTGTTTATGAAATAAAAGTGGTACTTCATATATACTTTTAACATCACTTGCTTCAATAACATGAGAAGATGAAACACTACAAAATAATGATATTTTTTCTTTAACAGATTTTGAAATTTCATTTGAAGTTCTACAAAAAATCATATCAGGCTCTAATCCTATTTCCCTTAATTTCATTACACTATGTTGAGTAGGTTTTGTTTTTAACTCTTCACTTGCATCAACATATGGTAGTAATGTTACATGAGATATAAATACATTATCCCTACCTTGTTCTAATCTGATTTGTCTAATGGTTTCTAAAAATGGTAAACTTTCAATATCTCCAACAGTTCCACCAACTTCAACTATAACTACATCAAACTCATTTGATTGATTAATTGAATATACTTTACTTTTAATTTCATTGGTAATATGAGGTATAACTTGAATTGTTTGACCTAAATAATCACCTCTTCTTTCTTTTTCTAATACAGATTCATATATTTGTCCAGTTGTTGTATTATTATTTTTTGTCATATTTGAATCAATAAATCTTTCATAATGCCCTAGATCTAAATCGGTTTCTGAACCATCATCTAAAACAAAAACTTCTCCATGCTGATATGGATTCATTGTACCTGGGTCTAAATTCAAGTAAGGGTCTAATTTCATTATAGTGACATTTAAACCTTTTCCTTTTAGCAAATAACCAATCGATGCAGATGCAATTCCTTTTCCTAAACCTGAAATTACCCCACCAAGAACGAATATGAATTTTGTTTGTTTTTTATTATTCAATTTTGAAATTTTCCTTTAATTTTAATAAATCCGAAGGCGTATTTATTCCTTGAGAATCTAAATTAGTTAATTCGATATTAATTGGAATATTATTTTCTAAAGCTCTTAATTGCTCAAGTTTTAATTTTTTTTCTCCTAAAGTAGGACTCATTGTTGAAAACTTTATTAAAAATTCTTTTGTAAATCCATAAATACCTAAATGCTTATATACTTTTTCATGATAATTAATTTCAGGTTTTTTTCTAAAAAACTTAATTGCTTTCTTATCTTTATCGATTAAAACTTTAACAATATTAATATCATTAAGCTCATTTTTTGATAATTTAGTAGAAGCAATAGTTCCCATTTTAATTGATTTAACTTCATTAAATAAATTTATTAACAAATTTATTATTGATGGATCAATGAACGGCTCATCTCCTTGAATATTAATAAAAATTTCACCATCAATTTTTGTAGCAACCTCAGCAACCCTTTCAGTTCCTGAGTTTAGTTTATTAGATGTCATAATATTCGGAATATTAAGATCATTTAATTTTTTCTCTACTAATTTATTATCAACTGCGACAATTATATTTTTTAATCTTGATTTTAAAACTTGATTGTAAACTTTTACAACCATTGGCAAACCATCAATAGGCTCCAAAACTTTACCCGGAAATCTAGTTGAGTGGTACCTTGCTGGGATTACTCCAACAAAATTATAACCACTTTTATCATCCATTATTATTTTTCTATAACTTTTGGAACAACAAAATGCTTTCCTGAAGATTGAGGAGCGTTTTCAAGAATTTGGTCTGTATCTAATGATTCAGCTACAACATCTTCTCTTACAACGTTTGACTGATCTAAGACATGGCTTAATGGTTCAACATCTTTAATATTTACTTCATTTAACTGTTCCATATAAGTCAAAATCTGATTGATGTCATGAGTATATTTAATAATTTGTTCTTCATTTAAATGAAGTTTTGATAATTTTGCTATCCTAATAACTTCATCCCTAGATACATTTTTTTGTTTTGTCATAAGTAAAATTTTATTGTAATAATTATTATAATTTAAAACCACACTTTAGTTCAATCAAGATATCTATTTGTCATATCTTAAAGAATCAATCGGATCAAGATTTGCAGCATGCCATGCTGGATAAATTCCAAAACCTATTCCAATAGATGAACATATAAATAAACCATAAAATGCCCAATCTATAGGAATTACAGGAGATACATTCAAAGAAATCCCAATTAAATTGCCAAGTAATATGCCCAAAACTATTCCTATAATTCCACCAAATTGACATAAAAAAAATGCTTCCATTAAAAATTGGATTAAAATATCAATACGATTTGCACCTATAGCTTTTCTAATACCAATTTCTTTAATTCTATCACTTACAGAAACCAACATGATATTCATTATTCCGATTCCTGCAACTAAAAGTGCAATAACACTTACTGCACCAGCAAATAATTTGATACCCCCTGAAAAACCATCAATTTGGTTGGCAATTTCTTTATTATTAATAATTTCAAAATTATTTTTTTCACTTGGTTTGAGTTTCCTAATAACTCGAAAATGTCCGATTATCTCATCCCTTGTTTTTCTTAATTCTTCTTGAGATTTTGATTCAATGACTATTTCTACATTTGACTCATCTTCATCCCAATAATATTGAGTAAATGTAGATGCTGGAATTAAAGCCATATAATCTTGATTTTCACCAAACATCTCACCCTTTTTCCCAGTTACTCCAATAACTAAATGTTCAATACCTTCCATTTTAATTTTTTTACCGATAGGATGTTCATAAGGAAATAAAATATCTGCAATATCAGGGCCAATAATAACTACTTTTCTATTAAATCTAATATCATCATCTGTTATTGATCTCCCATAATCAATCAAAAATTGATGATGTCTAAGAGACCAAAATGTTGCCCCATATATTTTTATTTCTTTTGTTAATTCTTTGTCTTTATAACTAATATCATCTTCATATGTTGCCATTTCAGCACTCATACTATGAGGTGTTTTAGCTAGTTTTTCGAGATCTAAATAATCTTTATAAGTAATATTTTTTCTTTTCCAATATTCTTTGCTACGTTGAAATGATAATGCAGGTTCTTTCATAATCCACATTTTATTGCTTCCAAGAATATCCAATTGTGAATTCACATGATTTTCTAATGTTTTAATGGCGGTCATAACGCCAACAACTGAAAAAACTCCTATTGCAATACCAATAAGGGTTAAAATAGATCTAAGCTTATTATCTTTAATTGCCTCAAGGGACATTCTAAAGCTTTCTTTAATTGTATTTTTTAAATGTGATTTTTTTTTGTTTTTATTCATATCTCAAAGCTTCAATTGGATCTAATTTTGATGCACGTGAAGATGGAATAAATCCAGATATAACCCCAATTAAAACACTTATGAAAATAGATAATAATGCTAGATTAATCGGCATTGATGAAGGAAAAAATTGATTAATTATATCACTTATAAAAAATGAAATACTTATAGCGAATATACCGCCTATTAAACATATGATAATTGATTCTGTTAAAAATTGTACCATAATATTAAATGGAGTAGCACCAAGAGCTTTTCGAATACCTATCTCTCTAGTTCTTTCTTTTACACTGACAAACATTATATTCATTATACCTATTCCACCAACAATCAAAGATAAAGCTGTGATAAAAAAGCCTACGCCAGCAATTGCAAATTTGATTGCATTATATTGAGCTTCAAAACCTGAAGAATGATTTATTCCAAAATTATTTTCTTCTAGAGGTTTTAATTTCCTGATTATTCTCATTTGAGCTGTGATTTCTTCTTTTGCTAAATTAATATCTTCAGAATTTGTTTTAACTCTCAGATTCATCCAACCACGTTTTGCGAAATTTCTTTGATAAGTTCCAAAAGGAATTATAGCTTGATTGTCTAAACTCCACATACCCATAAAACTTCCTTGTTTTTCAACAACTCCAATAACTAAATATTTATTTCTTCCAATCTTAACATACTTATTTACTGGGTTTTCATCTTCAAAGAGACCTGTAGCAATACCATTCCCAATGACAACAACTCTTGCACCATTTTCATTTTCAATATTTGAAAAAAATCTTCCTGATTCAATTTTTTGTTCTTCATTAGTTTTTAAATATTCTGGAGTTGTACCAAAAAATCTTGCATATGTTTCAACATTGTTTCTTGAAATTTCACCACTCCTTTCCATAACAGGAGCAATTGCATCAATCATAGTAGATCTATTTCTCAAATTCTCTACATACTCTTGTTTCATTCTTGGTCTATTTCTCATTTGCCACCATTCCTTATCTCCATCAAACCACTGAAACCGACTTATCATAAGTACATCACTTCTAAAATTAGACATACTTTTTTCAAAAGTTTGATCGAGTCCGGATATCATTGTTCCCATTAATGTAACAGATAACACTCCGATTACTATTCCTAAAACAGATAAAAATGCCCTGAACTTATTATTTGAGATTGATGTGAGTGAAATAAGAATATTTTGCCAAATTGAAGACATAATCTTTAAAACCTCTTATTTAATTTTTTATATCTGATTTAACTTTTCCATCAAGAATTAAAATCATTCTTTTTGCATTTTTCGCAACTTCTTCTTCATGAGTTACCAAAATAATAGTATTCCCTTTATCATGAAGTTGATTAAAAATATTTAGAATTTCCACTCCACTTTTTGAATCTAAATTTCCTGTTGGCTCATCTGCTAAAATTATAGATGGTTTATTTACTAATGCCCTTGCAATTGCAACTCTTTGTCGTTGACCTCCTGATAATTCATTTGGTTTATGATGCATTCTATCCTCTAATCCAACATCAATCAAAGATTCTTTTGCTCTATCAATTCTTTCTTTTTTTGAGATGTTTGCATAAATGAGTGGAACCTCAACATTTCGCAACGCAGATGATTTTGGAAGCAAATTAAAAGTTTGAAAAACAAATCCAATTTTTCTATTTCTTATAGATGCAAGTTGACCTTCATCCATTTCGTGGACATATTCATTTTCAAATTCATAGGTACCATTTGTTGGAGTATCTAAACATCCAATCATATTCATTAAGGTAGATTTTCCTGAACCAGAGGGTCCCATAATAGATATATATTCATTAGCACTTATATTTAAATCTAATCCATCTAAAGCTCTTACAACCTCGCCACCTACATTATAAAATCTTTCAATGGCTTTTAATGAAATAATAAAACTCATTTTAAAAATCTAAAAATCCCATTCAAATTCTTTTTCATCAGATTTCATATATTTTTTTGGTTTATCTTGAATTACAGTAACAAGTTGTTCATCTTCAAGTTCTTGACTAATTGCAGAATAAGGACCAGTTATTATCATCTGACCAATCTTTATACCAGTTTTTACTTCATAATCAGTATCTGAAAAAATGCCAACTTCCAATGGTATTTTTCTTATTGAGAATTCATGATTTTCATCAAATGTTTTAAAATTCTTATTAGTTATATTTTTATTCTCTTTATCAGTTAAAATAAAAATAACATTTTCAAAATCATTTTTCCCAAAACTTTTTTTGTCAAATTCTTTTTCCTTAAAATCTTTTTGACCTTCTTCTTTTCTAAAATTTGACGATCTAGCAGTTAAACTTTGAATTGGTATAGAAATGGCATCCTTACTTACATGTGTAATAATATTTGCTGTTGCACTCATTCCTGGCCTTATTCCATCTGGTACATTCAAAATTTTAACTTTCACAGGATAATTTGTAACCTGATTTTGAGTACCTGCATTATTTGTAAGTGATATATGAGCAATTTCTGTAACTACTCCATAAAACATTTTATCTTGATATGCATCAATTTCAATTTCAGCAGTATCTCCTTCTGATATATTTACAATATCATTTTCATTTACATTTACATTTACTTGCATTTTAGATAAATCGGCAATGCTCATTATGACATCAGCTGAGTATGTTGAGCCCAATGCCATTTCACCCTCTTCTTTTCTAACTATTGTAACAATACCACTATTAGGAGCTAGTAAAGATGTTTTAGAAACTTCATCTAAAGCAGATCTTAAAGCAGCTTTAGCAGAAAAAACCTCACTTTCTGCTGATTCATATGATGCCCTAGTACTTTCTAATGCTTGACTGGAGATCAGTTGCTGATCAAATAGTTTTTCTTCTCGGTCTTTTAATGACTTCGTTTTTTCTAAATTTGCTTCTGCTGATCTTAATCTAGATGCAGCTTGCTCAGCAAAAGCCTCATACCTGGTTTTATCTAAAGAAATTAAATTTTGTCCCATCATTACTGAATCTCCATCATCTACAAATATTCTCATTATAAGAGCACTAATATTTGCACTAATATCAATAGATTTTTCTGGTTGAATTGTTCCAGATGCAGAAATTTTTTGAACAATTGTTTTTGCTTCAATTGGAACAACAAACACTTCTATTGGCTTATCTTCTTTTGAAGAGTTTCGATAAATAAAACCACCAATTATTAGTATTATTATTAAGCCAATTATAATTAATCTTCTTCTATTTTTTTTTGCCATATATTCCTTTAATTAATTTCTATTTGCCAAAGCATTAAGCTCAGCTCTAAGAATTTTTTCATCATAATTTGATCTAACCAATGAACTATTTGCACTTATTAATGAAACTTGAGCATTTAATAAATCAAGAATTGTAGCTGCACCTAAATTATATCTTTCTTGAACTAATCTAAGATCTTCCTCAGCTGATATTTTTGTTTCCATAAAGATAGGAATCGTTTGATTAATATTAGACCATAATTGATAATAATTTTCATAAATTGTTTTAGTTTGAGATAAATATCTTTCAAAGTCTACATTACTAATATCTAAGTTAATTTTGGATTTTTGAACTTGTACTGATCTTTGTCTTCCAGAAAAAATAGGTAAATTAATTGAAATTCCCATATTCCCCTGCCAATATTTATCTACATCTGAATAAAGTAAATCAAATTCATCTGCTGAACCTCCATAACCCATATTTGCAGATATTGATGGATAAAATTGTGATTTAGCTATTTTTACTTGAATTTTGGAAATTATTATTTGATTTTTCTTTTGAATTATATCAGGATTTTTTTGTAGAACAAAATCCCATAATTGTTCTTTTGTTTCTTCAATTACATTACTTTTTGGATTTTCATCAATAACATCAAATTCTTTATTACTATCAAAACCAATTGTCTGTGCTAAAATTTTTCTAGAATTTAATAATGAAGCATTTTGATTTAATAGTTGAACCTTCACCTGCCCTAATAAAACTTGTTGTTTTAATAAATCAGTTTTTGCTACAGCCTCTACTTCAAATTGACGTTGAACTCTTTCAAGTTGTTGTTCTGATAATTCTAGTTGTTTTTTTGAAACTTCATAAAGTTCTTTATTCTTCAAATATTCAAAGAAAGCCTTTTTAATATTTAATACAACTAAATTTTTAATGGATTCCGTATTTTGATAACTTTGATTATAAAGTTTATCATATAATGAAATTTGATTCCACCAGTTTCCACCATCATAAATTTTTTGATTTAAATAAATTGAATTTGAAAAATATGTTGATTCTGGTACTCTTATACCATATTGATAGCTAGTATAAGACCCTTGCTGATTATTATTGAATGAAACACCGATTTGGGGTAAAATTGATGAAAAACTATTCTTTTTGTCTTGTTTTGCATTAATAAGATTAAGTCTTGATATTTTTAAGTTTGG
>CENX01018703.1_pt1 | contig 13962 bp, 12 predicted proteins | sample 361321 | NCBI WGS metagenome assembly CENX01 (sample SAMEA2619678, study PRJEB7988) | marine metagenome | isolation source: saline water (ENVO:00002010), including | reverse complement strand
GCTCTTTTTACCATTGTGTTAAATTTAGTTCCAATCTCACATTGCCCCGCAGTAGCAACTTCATGATGATGAACCTCAACTTCAACTCCCATTTCTTCAAGTACATTGCACATTGCTGAACGTATATCTTGAAGTGAATCTACTGGTGGAACTGGAAAGTATCCTCCCTTAATACCAGGTCTATGCCCAGTATTTCCGTCCTCATATTGCTCTCCAGAACTAAAGCAACCTTCTTCTGATTCAACTCTATAAAATGATTCTCCAATTTCATTTCCAAAAGTAACAGAATCAAATATGAAAAATTCTGGCTCAGGACCAAAGTATGCTGTATCAGCAATTCCTGAATCATTTAGATACTTTTCCGCCCTTATAGCAATTGACCTAGGATCTCTAGCATATCCTTCTCCGGTTGTTTCCAGGACATTACATCTTACAACTAGTGTAGGATCGCTGAAAAAAGGATCCATTACTGCAGTTTCTGGGTCAGGCATAAGTATCATGTCTGATTCATTTATGGCTTTCCAACCAGCAATAGATGAACCATCAAACATTTTACCATTTTTGAACATTGACTCATCAACCGCGCTTGAAGGAAGTGTTACGTGTTGTTCTTTCCCTTTTGGGTCTGTAAATCGAAGATCTACATACTTTACGTCATTCTCCTTTATTGTTTTCATTATATCTGACATTATTCGCTCCTATATTTATTACATTAATAACAGTATTTCATTTAAAGCATGCATATATTATGCCATATGTCTTATAGGCATAAAAAATATGACTAAAATGTGTTAAATTGTTAGTACAATTCAATAATATATGAGATTTATATAGTAGTATATTAATAATTCAATTTTTGAACTTTGTTCTATAATTATTGCTATTTATCAGGTATTTATAAATTATGACATTTCAAGAAATTATATTTAAATTAAAATCTTTTTGGGCGGACAATGGTTGCATCTCTCTAGAACCATATGATTATCCTATTGGAGCAGCCACATTTCACCCGTCTACATTTTTGCGCGCCTTAGGGCCAGAACCTTGGCAAGCAGTATATGCGCAACCATGTAGGAGGCCAACAGATGGTCGATATGGAGAAAATCCAAATAGACTACAACATTATTTTCAATTACAAGTTATTTTAAAACCTTCGCCTGATGAGATTCAGGATTTGTATATTGAATCATTAGCAAGCATAGGAGTTCATAGGAATAAAAATGATATAAAATTCATAGATGATAACTGGGAATCACCATCTCTTGGTGCTGCAGGTGTTGGCTGGGAGGTTTGGCTTAATGGAATGGAGATTAGCCAATTCACCTATTTTCAACAGATTGGAGGTTTAGATTGTAATCCAGTAACTGGTGAGCTGACATATGGTTTAGAGAGAATAGCAATGCACCTTCAAGAAGTTGACAATTTATACGCCGTAAAATGGAATAATGAAATATCATATGGAGAAATATATTTACAAAATGAAGAAGAAAATTCCAAATATAATTTTGAGTTTGTGGAGCCAAAAATACTCATAAAATTTTTTGAGGATATGGAGGCAGAGTGTATAAGACTACTTGAAAATGGTTTGCCAATACCAGCCTATGATATTCTTTTGCAAAATTCTCATACTTTAAATTTACTTGATTCTAAACAAGCAATTTCTTCTACTGAAAGACAAGCTTATATTTTGAGGTTAAGAAAATTATCTTTTTTAATTGCAAAAAAATATCTAGAAAATAGAGAAAAGATAAATTTTCCATTGATGAAAAATAGTTAATTATGAAAAAAAATTTACTTTTTGAGATTGGTGTAGAGGACCTTCCAGCGAAAAATTTAAATATTTTTTCAGAAAAAATAAAAAAAAATATTGAAGATAGCTTTTTAAATAATAAAATAAATTTTAGGTCAATTGATAATTTTTTTACAAATATTCGCTTAACTTTCACTGTTAATGATATTGAAGAAAATATTAAAATACCAAAACAAGAAATAAAAGGGCCTCCGTATGATAAGTGTTTTGATAATGATGGCACTCCTACAAAAACTGTTTTAGGTTTTGCAAAAAAACACAAAGTCTCAGTTGATTTACTTTCAAAAAAAGAGTTTGAAAATAAATATTACATTTTTTATGAGCAACCTGAAGAAATAACGAAAGTTAAAGATAGGCTACCGCACATCTTAGAAGAGGCTCTTAAAAATGTGGAACAGCAAAAGAGAATGAGATGGGGTGGATCTAAAATTTCTTTCATAAGACCTATAAGGTGGCTGTTACTATTTTATGGAGATGAAAATTTATCTTGTAAAATATGCGGAATTCAAACAAGAAATAATACATTTGGAAATAAATGTATATCTAATAACGAGATAACAATAAATAATATTGATGAGTATTTTATAAATATTGAAAAAAATGGTGTTGAGCTTCATCAAAGCAAAAGGAAAGAATTAATTAAGAGAGAAATCAAAAATATTATTAAACAAAATAAATTTGACGACAATATAGACAGCTCACTAATTGATGAATTAACAAATATGACCGAATATCCACACATCTATCTTGGAAAATTTCCAGAAAAATATCTCGATCTTCCTGACGAAGTTCTCAGATACGTAATTCAAGATACACAAAAATATTTTTTAGTATATAGAGATAATAAAATAGCTAATTTTTTTATTGGTGTCTCTAATGTTAAAGTAAATTCAATAATTATAAAGGGTAATGAGAGAGTTATTAATCCAAGATTAGACGATGCAAATTTTTTTATAACCAAAGACCTAGCGAGCAATATTTTCGAGAAGAAAGATTTTCTTAAGAGAGTTATTTTCCACAAGAAACTTGGTAGCATGTTTGATAAAGTCCAAAGGATTATTGAAATTTCATCATATATAAATTCACAAACTTACCGTGATAATAAAATTTTATTTAAGGAAATTGCCGAAGTTTGTAAACTGGATTTAATATCTAATATGGTAGTTGAAATACCTAAATTACAAGGGTACATAGGCGCTTATTATGCTAAAGAAACTGGCCTCACAACAGTTGTAGCAAATGGTATAAAAGATCATTATTCACCTAAGAATCCAGAAGATGGTATACCTGGGACTGTTGATGCCCAAATAGTTTCAATGGCAGATAAAATTGATACTATTGTTGGTATATTTTTAATAAATGAAAAGCCTAGCGGCACTAGAGATCCTTTAGCTATTAGAAGATTAAGTTACGGTTTAATAAGAATCTTATTAAATACAAAACACAGTTTGAGCCTGACAAAATTAGTTGATGAAACTCAGAAGTTAATATCGAACAAACTAACTGATCTTAAAAAAAATCATAAAGCGGTATCTGATTGTAATGAGTTTTTAACTGAAAAATTGATTTCTACTTTTAAGGAAGATTATGGCTTACCAATTGATGTAATTTCCTCCGTTGTAGGCCATGATAAAGATATTAACCCCTTTGATATGTTGAAGAAAATAGAGGCAGTAAATTTAGTTTATTTAGACAAAAGTTATCAGGGTTTATTTACTAATGCCAAGAGAGTATCGAATATATTAAAGAAATCTAATCAAGATTTTTCATCAATTATTAACGAAAATTTACTAAGAGAATCTAGTGAGAAGATATTATATAATAGTGTTAAGGATATTGATGAAAGTTTAAAGCAATTGTTGGATAAGAGATTATATGAAGATTATCTTAAAAAATTAAATGGGCTAAATTTTTATATAGAAAGTTTCTTTGATGAAGTAATGATTAATGATAAAGAAGAGCAAATAAAACTAAATAGGCTTTCACTATTAGCATTAATTAATAAAAATTATACAAAATTTGCAAACATAGCTATTTTGAGCCATTAAAAAAATATGACAATGTTAGATCGCATAAATAAATTTATTGTAAAAAGATTTTTCCCTTTTAAAGATTGGGTCTCTGAACTTCGAAATCCAAAAATATTACAAGCAGATATAATTGCAGGTATAACCGTAGCTTTAGTTATAGTCCCCCAATCAATGGCTTATGCACAACTGGCAGGTTTACCACCATATTATGGTCTATATGCATCATTTTTACCGGTTGCTATTGCTTCAATATTTGGCTCATCGAGACAGTTGGCTACTGGCCCAGTAGCCGTAGTAAGCTTACTAACGGCAGCGGCTTTAGAACCTATTGCAAGTAATGACCCCGCAGGATATGTTGCATATGCAATAATGCTTGCTTTCCTTGTAGGTGCATTTCAATTATCACTTGGGTTATTGAGAATGGGTGTTTTGGTAGATTTTTTATCGCATCCTGTTGTTACTGGTTTTACGAACGCAGCAGCGATTATAATTGCCACATCTCAGTTATCTAAATTATTTGGGGTGAGTGTATCCTCTCAAGAACATCATTATCAAACTGTTATGAATGTATTATCAGAATCTTTGATTAATACACATACACCAACTTTATTAATGGGGCTTCTAGCTATTTTTATTATCCTTCTTTTCAGAAAAATATCTAATAAGTATCCCGCTGTATTAATTTCTGTGGTAATAACTACATTTATATCTTGGTATATAAAATTTGAAATTAATTATGAAGGCAAAGTTATTGGAGTTGTTCCTGACGGTTTGCCTGCAATGCAATTACCTCAAATTGATTTTAATCAGCTTATAAATTTAGGTACTGTTGCTATCGCAATCAGCTTAATAGGATTTATGGAAGCAATATCCATTGCAAAAGCTATGGCGACTCAAACAAAACAAAGACTGGATGCTGATCAAGAGTTGATAGGGCAAGGACTCAGTAATTTAGCTGCAAGCTTCTTTCAGGGCTATCCTGTATCTGGATCATTCTCTAGATCAGCAGTCAATATATCTGCAGGAGCAGTTACAGGCTTTTCTTGTGTTGTAACAGGAGTAGTTGTTGGTATAACTTTATTATTTTTAACACCTTTGCTATACCACTTGCCACAAGCAACACTTGCGGCAGTGATCATAACCGCAGTTATTAATTTAATAAAATTCAAGCCAATAAAGTATGCATGGAGAGTTCAAAAGCAAGATGCTGTAATATCAATTATCACCTTTTTTGTAACATTACTACTTGCTCCTAAATTAGAGATTGGAATAATAGTTGGTATAATTTTATCCCTTGGAAGTTATTGTTATAGATCAATGCGCCCAAGAGTAATTTGTTTATCTAAGAATACAAATGGTATATTTAGAAATTCAGATACTAATAATATTCCAAAATGCTGCTCAATATCAGTTATGAGATTTGATGGGCCATTAATATTTACCAACGCAGGTCATTTTGAGAATGAAGTAATTGAGAGGGTGGCAACAAAGCCGGAATTAAGATATTTCATAATAGATGCTATTGCTATTAATGAAATTGATGCGACCGGGCAAGATATGTTAAATAGTTTGTCTTCGAGACTTTATGAGCAAAATATTAAGTTATTTTTTGCAAGAGTGCATAAACCGATATTAAAGATTTTTGAAGAAACTGGTTATTCAACAGGACAATGGAAAAATCATTTTCACAGAACAATTGATGGGGCAATTGAAAAAGCATGGTCAGATTTAGGTTGCACGCACGTTTCACCCCCATTCTGTACCAGTGAGGTATGCCCGATGAATAGAAATACTGCAGGCTTATCATCTATTTATGAGGCGAGTATTAAAAAAATTAAAAAGAAATAACTTACTTCAATTTATAAGTAAATTCAGTAATCCTATGCCCAAGAGAAATGCCTTTTTTTTCAAATTTAGTTAGGCATCTATTTTTAAAAATATAAATATCTCCAACTCTTTCAAATTTATCATTTGCACTAAAAACTTCTTCTATTCTATCACTATAATTTGACCAGTCAGTAACAACTTTTATAAAACCATTTGCAGAAATTTTCCTACTTATTAAATTAACAAAATTTTTATTGATGATCCTTCTTTTATAATGTTTTTTCTTGGGCCAAGGATCTGGAAAAAATAGAGTTATACCATAAAAACTATTATTTTCTGTATAATTATTCAAAAAGGTTATTGCATCAGAGCAACATATTTTAATATTAGTGAGATTATCTGAAGATATTTGTTTTAAAATATTTCCTATTCCTGACTCATAAACTTCTAGTCCAATAAAATTTAATTCAGGAAATTTTTTTGCTAAACTAGTTAATAGTTTCCCGTCACCAAAACCAACATCTAGAATACAATTATTATTATTTTTAAATAATTTTTCTAAATTTACAATTTCATTCGGGAAAAAAAAATTTATATTATTATTTTTATTATTTAAAAATATCTTTTGGGACTGTGTTAATCTTCCACTCCTCTTTACAAAGCTTTTAATATGGCCTTCTTGACTCGTCATGATATTGCATCTTTCTTATTGCTAGAAGGGATTGCAATTGGACTAATATTCATTCTTTTTGCCTTATATGCTTTTCTTCCAGAGATAATTGCGTATTTCATTGCTTCAGCCATTAGCTCTGGGTTATCTGACATGGCAATTGCGGAATTTAAAAGTACCCCGTCACAGCCCATTTCCATTGCAATAGTTGCATCGCTCGCTGTACCAATGCCAGCATCGACAATAATAGGTACATTTGCATTTTTAATTATTTTATTTATCTTCTCAGGATTAATAATACCCTGGCCTGTACCAATTGGGGATGCTAAAGGCATAACTGATATACAACCTATTTCCTCAAGACTTTTTGCTAAAGAAATATTATCTGTAGTATAAGCCATTATAGAAAATCCTAGTTTAACCAATTCTTTAGCAGCAACTAAAGTTTCTTTTTCATTAGGTAATAAAGTATCTTTGTCAGCTAATACTTCTAATTTTAGTAAATTATCCCCTAAGAGTTCTCTTGCTAATAGAGAAACTCTAATAGCATCTTCAGCAGAAAAACACCCGGCAGTGTTTGGAAGTATTTTGTAATCTTTTGGACTGATATAGTCTAGTAAATTTTTTTTAGTTTTTTCTTGTCCAATATTTGTTCTTTTTATTGCAACGGTTATAATTTCTGCTCCGCTTGCATCCAAAGCTTTTTTTGTTTGTTCGAAATCTTTATATTTGCCGCTTCCAATAATCAATCTTGAACTATATATTTTTTTATCAAGTATTAAACTCATAATTAACCACCACCGACTGCAGTAATAATTTCGATTTTGTCATTATCTTTCAACTCATAATCATGCCAAAGGCTTTTTGTAATAATATTTCTGTTAATCTCTATAACAATATTATTTTCCTTTAAATTATGCATTATTAGAAAATCATTTAAACTCAATTTTTTCTCAAGGAAGATCTTTTTTCCATTTAATATTACATTCATTTTGTATCAATATGTTGTTTCATTGTTGTTACGTAATGTTTCGACGAAAATTTAATATAATCTAATTCTTTATCTGTCAGCTCTCGAATAGGTTTTGCTGGAGAACCTTTATATAAAAAACCAGATTTCATTTTCTTGTTTGGACTTACAAGACTTCCTGCAGCAATCATTGTATTACTTTCAACCAAAGCGCCGTCTAATACTATGCTGCCTATCCCAATTAGACTCATGCTTTCTACTATACATGCATGAAGGATTACTCCGTGTCCGATTGTAACATCATCCCCAATAATTAAAGGATATCCTCCAGGAGTAAAAGTATTATCACTTGTAACATGAAGTATAGAGCCGTCTTGAATATTTGTTCTTTCTCCGATGGAAACTTCCTGAACATCTCCTCTAATAACAGTTTGTGGCCAAACAGACGACTCATCGCCGATTGATACGTTACCAATTATTGTACAACTTTCATCTATATACGCATTTTCATGAATAATTGGCGAAAAGTTTTTAAATTTTCTTATTGTCATTTTTTTGTTGTATCATGGTTTCTTTAGTAACTTATATTAAAATAATTTCTTAATGTTTAAAAATAAACTTTGCTTATATATTCAATTAATGAGATTAAATAATCCTATAGGTATTTTTCTCTTATTATGGCCCCCATTTTGGGTAATTGCATCTTCTAATGATGGAAGTATTTATAATTACGTAAGTCTAATTTTTCTAATTGGTGTAATTACTAGTAGATCTATTGGATGCGTTATTAATGATTTTTTTGATAGAGACTTTGATAGTAAGGTTTCAAGGACAAAAGACAGACCGTATGCGTCAAATTTAATAAATAAAAAAGAAATATTTTTAATTTTCATATTATTATCATTAATTAATTTAAGCCTTCTTGCATTTTTAAATTTGAAAACTATTTTTCTAGCTTTAATTGCGATTATGTCAATTATTTTTTATCCACTTACAAAAAGATTTTTGAAAGCACCGCAAATTTTTCTTGGCTTTACATTTGCCATATCTACGCTAATGGCATTTACTAGTATTAAAAATGAAATTCCTGATTTAATAGCATGGATTTTCTTTTTTGCGACGTTAATATGGGTGATTATGTTTGATACGATGTATGCTATGGCAGATAAAGATGATGATTTGAAAATAGGCATAAATTCAACTGCCATTTTATTTGGAAATAACGATAAAATAATAATTGGCTTTTTACAATTCGTTTTCTTTACAATATTTATATACATTGGTTATTTAAAAGAATATGGCTCCATATTTTATCTATTTCTTATTCTTGCTATCCTCATAGGTGTGTATAATCAAGTATTAATAAATAAAAGAGTCCCGAAATTTTGTATAATGGCTTTTAAAAATAATCAATATATTGGTTTACTAATTTTTTTGGGGATTTATGGGGAGTATTTAATATGAAGAATATTAGAAATAATTGGAAATTAGAGGAAGTTTTAAATCTTTTTAATATGCCGTTTAATGAATTGTTATTTGAAGCACATAATAGCCATATAAAAAATCATAAAAAAGACACTGTTCAGGTTTGTACTTTATTATCAATTAAAACCGGTGGTTGCCCTGAAGATTGCGGTTATTGTTCACAAAGCATACATAGCGATAATCCCATCGAAGCAACGCCTTTAATGTCGTTAGAGGAGGTTGAAAAGCAGGCTAAAATTGCTCGTGATCAGGGTTCGACAAGGTTTTGTATGGGTGCTGCTTGGAGACGACCAAGCAATAAAAATATAGATAGAGTTATAAAAATGATAGATGTGGTTCATAATCTTGGAATGGAAAGTTGCGTTACACTGGGCATGCTTTCTGAAGATCAAGCAAATAGATTATCTAGGTCTGGTCTTAATTATTATAACCATAACTTAGATACATCAAGAGAACATTATGCAAAAGTTATTAGCACACGGAATTATCAAGATAGATTAAATACTCTGAAATATGTAAGAAGTTCTGGGATAAAAGTTTGTTCAGGTGGCATTTTAGGTTTGGGAGAATCTCTAGAAGATAGAGCAAAGCTTTTAATAGAGCTTGCAAATCTTGAGGAGCACCCAGAGTCAGTTCCAATTAATATGCTAGTACAGATTGAGGGTACAAGATTATATGAAAATGAAAAAATTGATGAATTAGAATTTGTTAAAACTATTGCCGTAACAAGAATTATGATGCCTAAAACTTATGTAAGATTATCCGCTGGTAGAGAATCAATGTCAGAATCAATGCAGGCGTTATGTTTTTATGCTGGAGCGAATTCAGTATTTTACGGTGAAGAACTGTTGACAACACCGAACGTAGAAGTTGAAAAAGATAGAGAATTATTTAGTAAGCTAGGCATGAATATTGAGGGTACCAATAAAAAAACTGAAAAATTTAGAAGTAGCAAAAGAAAAGATACAGAAAAAAAGCACAATATTCATAATTTAAAATTAATTAATTAATTTTTATAGATAAATTTGAAAAATAAAATTAAAACAAAGCTTAAAGAGATTAAGCTATCTAATGGTTTTAGAGTTAGAAAAGTAAAAGATTCTGGAAACTCACATATTTTTGTTTATAAAAATAAAGAGCTATTATCTTTTGCGAGTAATGATTATCTGTCGTTATCTAATGATAAAAGGATTATAAACTCCGCAAAAAAGGCTTTGGACAATCATGGTTATAGTACAAGCTCTTCAGCATTAATTTCAGGATATACCAAATCGCACTTTAAATTAGAAGAAGAATTATCAAATTTTTTAGGACAAGAAAAAACGTTATTATTTTCTACAGGTTATCAAGCAAATCTTGGGGTGATAAAATCACTCGTTTCTAGGGGTGATAATATTATTTCTGATAAATTAAATCATGCTTCTTTAATCGATGGTTCATTAACTTCAAGAGCAAATTTCAAAAGATATAATCATAATGACTGTAAGAACTTAGAAGAAATGTTGATAGGTACTAAGGGAAAAAATAATTTAGTTGTAAGTGATTCCTTATTTAGTATGGATGGGGATACACCAAATATAAAAAAGATGAGTACGCTAGCTAAAAAATATGATGCATCGCTTTTAATTGATGAAGCACATTCTATTGGTATATTCGAAAAATATGGTAGAGGTCTTATTTATAAAAATTCTTTAAATAATAAAGAAAATATTTTTGTTACTGGGACATTTGGAAAAGCAATCGGTACTTTTGGGGCTTTTTTTTCAGGGAAGAAAGACCATGTTGAATATGTTCTACAAAAAGCAAGAAGCTATATTTATTCCACATCGCTACCTATTAATGCAGTGGAGGCTACAAGAAAATCTTTAAAAATTATTTCTAAAGAAAACTGGAGAAGAGAAAAGCTATTTTCATTAATAAGCTACTATAAAAAAAATATAAAAAAATCAGGATTTACATCTTTAAAAAGTAATTCACAGATTCAAGCATTATTAGTAGGGAGCAGTAAAGATGCTTTATATGTAAGTGATCAGCTTTTCAAAAGCGGAATTTATATTCCTGCTATCAGACCGCCAACAGTAGAAGAAGGAAAGTCACGACTAAGGATATCTTTGACTGTTGATCACCAATTATCTGATATTGATTATTTAATAAATATATTGCAAAAGATATCTCGAAATCTTGTACAATCTCAAGAATGTGTCAAAAAATAAAAATAATTTTAGGCGTTACGGGTGGGATAGCTGCTTATAAATCAGCAGAGATCGCAAGATTGTTAATGAAAAATAATTTTGATGTTAAAGTGATAATGACAAGAACTGCAGAAGACTTTATAACACCACTTACATTTGAAACTTTAACAAATAGTAAGGTTTATCAATATAATACAATAGTAAAAGAGAGCCCAATGCTTCACATAGACCTAGCAAAATGGGCTGACATTATATTAGTGGCCCCTTCAACGGCAGAATTTATGTCTAAACTTACGTTCGGTAGGGCAGACGACCTTCTTACGACAACATGTCTTGCATTTGATAAAAGAATTGTTTTATCACCAAGTATGAACAAAAACATGTGGAATAATAAAGCCACACAAGAAAACTATGACACATTAAAAAAAAGAGGTATTATTTTTTCTGGCCCTGAATTTGGAAGTCAAGCATGTGGGGATATAGGCTCAGGAAGAATGAAGGAGCCAATAAATATATTTGAGGACATACAAAATTTAGTAAAAAAAAAATCAAAGCTATTTAAAGGAAAAAAAATAGTAATTACTGCTGGCCCAACAATTGAGTATATTGACCCAATAAGATATTTATCAAATAGAAGTTCTGGAATGATGGGTTGTGAGATAGCAAATGCTTTCTTCAATCAGGATGCCGAGGTTACTTTGATTAAAGGACCTTGTAATTATAAAGAATATGATGAAATAAAATCCATAGAGGTAAAAAGCGCTAAAGATATGCTTTCATCTGTAGAAGACAATATTCCAAATTGTGATATTTTTGTTTCTGTTGCTGCAGTTTCAGACTTTGCTATCAAAAACTTATCAGAAAAAAAAATTAAAAGTGATGAGCCAATTAAATTGGAATTTACCAAAAATATAGATATATTGAAAACCATAGTCGAAAAATATAATGTTTTTTCTATTGGTTTTGCAGCAGAAACTAATGAATTAAAAATAAATGCTTTAAAAAAATTAAAAGATAAAAAAGTTTCTGTTATTGCTGCTAACAAAGTAAGTTTTGATGACGGTATTGATAACGAAAATAATTCAATAACTTTATATTGGGGAGAAGGTTTAGAAAAAACTTTAAAATTAAAAAATAAGAAAGACCTTGCTATTGAGTTTGTTGAAGAAATATCAAATATCTATAATTAGGAAAATAAAGTATGAAGAAGAAAGTACAAGTAAAAATTCTAAATTCTAAAATAAATAATTCTATACCAATGCCAGAATATGCAACTGAAGGTTCAGCTGCTATAGATTTAAGGGCATGTGTAGATAGTGATGTTGTGCTTTCACCACAAAGTACAACTTTGATTCCTACAGGCTTAGCTTTTTTTATTGAAGACAAAGATTTTGCTGGAATAGTTTTACCAAGATCAGGACTTGGTCACAAACATGGAATTATACTTGGAAATTCTATTGGTTTAATAGATTCTGATTATCAAGGAGAGTTAATGGTCTCTCTATTTAACAACAGCAAAGTAAGTTTTATTATTAATCCTGGAGATCGAATAGCTCAATTTATGTTAATTCCAGTTATAAATATAGAATATAGTTTTGTAGAGGAATTTGATCTGACTGAAAGATCAACAGGTGGCTTTGGCCATAGTGGAAAAAAATAATAATGAATCTACCAAAAAATATTTTTAAGGCATATGATATCAGAGGAATTTACGATCACGAGCTTAATAATAAGACAGTCAAGTTAATTGCAAAGGCATTATCTGTAATTTATAAAAATAAAAATGATAAAATTGTAATTGGTAGAGATGGAAGATTATCTAGTGAAACATTGTCAAACGCTCTAATAGAAGGTTTTTTAGAAAGCGGAAAAGACATAATTGATATTGGTCAAGTTCCAACACCTTTATTATATTATGCTGTTAACTATTTTAAACTAAATTCGGGGATTATAATAACCGGTAGTCATAATCCAAAAGATTATAATGGCTTAAAAATAATTATGGATGGTCATGCCCTTGCAGGCAATGAAATACAAAAAATTTATGAAAACATAAAATTAAAAAACTATATTCAGTCCAAAAAAAATCACAATGCGAAGTTAGAAAATATTAAAATTGATAATATTTATATAGACGAATTATTAAAAGATATAAATATAAACAAAAAATTAAAGGTTGCAATTGATGCTGGTAATGGGGCAGCTGGTCCTATTGCTTTAGAAGCATATAGGAAATTAGGACATGAGGTTATAGATTTATACTGTGACGTCGATGGCAATTTCCCAAATCATCATCCAAATCCTAGTGATCCAAAGAATTTAAAAGATTTGATTTCTTGTGTTAAAGAAGATGGTTGTGATATTGGTATCGCATTTGATGGAGATGGTGATAGATGTTTAATTATTGATAACTTGGGTCAAGTGTTATGGCCAGATAAACAAATGATGGTTTATGCAAAAGATATTTTATCAACGAATAAAAATGAAAAAATTGTATATGATGTTAAATCTTCAAAAGATCTTGCAAATATTGTAAAAGAATATGAAGGTATTCCAGTTATGTGCAGAACTGGGCATTCTTACATAAAAATGAAAATGAAAGAAACAAGTGCCATTTTAGGAGGAGAGATGTCAGGGCACATCTTTTTTAAAGATAGATGGTATGGATTTGATGATGGAATATATGCTGGACTTAGAATGCTAGAAATTGTCTCGAGTAATAATAAAACAAGTAGTGAAATATTCAAGGAATTACCTAAATCCTATTCTACTCCAGAAATAAATATACCGGTCGATAAAGATGGCTTTCAGCATGAATTTATGGAAAAATTCTCTTGCTCTGCAATTATCAAAGATGCTGAAATTACGAAAATTGATGGTGTCAGAGCAGACTTTGAGAGTGGGTGGGGATTAATAAGGGCTTCAAATACGACGCCTTGTTTAGTTATGAGGTTTGAGGCCAAATCAGAAGAAATGCT
>CENX01007849.1_pt1 | contig 14013 bp, 15 predicted proteins | sample 361321 | NCBI WGS metagenome assembly CENX01 (sample SAMEA2619678, study PRJEB7988) | marine metagenome | isolation source: saline water (ENVO:00002010), including | reverse complement strand
TCTTTTGATGGAGAAGGCACGTTTTTTAGAATCGGGGTATATATCTTATTCAAAGACGTGGTTTGTGAACTCCCTTTAGAAGCAACCTGCTCGTTCAGTCTCGTTGAATCCCCCTTTGGAACCGAAGGAGTTTTAGAAGAGGTAATTAAAGCAGTTCGGTCGGGATTCGACTTCTTATATTCTGGCAGTGTTTTACATGAAGTAAGCGCTAGAACTATAATTCCGCCGATTATTACTTTTCTTGAAATCATTTGCTTCGCCTAGCTTTTGGTAACCACCTTGTGTTTCTCGATGTTGCCTGCTTTTTAGCGTTTCGATTTATTTTAAGAAGATCTATTTCTATTTTCCCATCGGAAAATATTACCGAATCGCTCTCGACGTCTTTTAAAACCCAACCATCTAATTTAGCTCCTAAATACAGCTCTAGTGTTTTGTTATTTTTTTCCACAAGGATCATCTTTTTTCTTCCGCTGGCAACAATACCCTTTATTTTAAGTTTTAAAAGGGCCGAGCGATTTATTTCTCTGGCAGGTAACGTCGGGGTTTTCTCAGAAGGCCTTCGTTTGGGATTGAATAAAGGACGTTGAATTATCGCTTCAAAACCGTTTTCTTCGTATTCAGGTAATTGAAATACTAATTGGGTTACAGTGGCTTTTTTATCGTTAGTGGGAGTCACCTTAGAGGCGTCGCCTTTCCACCAAGGCAATATGATGATTATAGTAAGACAGACAAAAATTATTGATAAAAAATACTGCCGTCGCCTCATCTTTGATGATCCGTTAATGCCGATGCCTCAAGCGAAATAATAAGTCGCGTGTTATTAGTATCACGACCAGATGAAATTAAGTCTAAGCTATCTATTCGAATTAAGGGGTTCAGAAGAGCCGTTTTTTTCAAAAAATCTCTCACGTTTTCAATCGATGCAATACCTTCTACTTTAATAGAAAGCATCTGCAGGTGACTTTCTTTACTGATTTTAGGGATTTGGATTTTTGTTAGTTGTATTCTGTTATCTTTTGCCAATTTTCTGATTAGCGATTGAAACACAGGTATAGGGTTTCCTTTTTTTAGGTCTATCAGGGATTGTATTTTCTGCTTTTCCAGTTTCGCTTGAGCTAATACTTCTTCTATTAAACTAGCTCTAGCAATGAGACTTTGTTGTTTTTGAACTAGAATTTGAGCCTGGGACAAGTAATCTTTTTGTTGGCTAGCGTATTGCACGACGGTCTGGTAACCGCCGAGCCAGATTACAAACAGCACCAAGCCCAATAACCCCCATGCAGTAAAAGGGTTCATGGGTTTAATGTGCTGCCTTTCTGGTATCATAATATTTTTGCCCTGATATGAAACCGCTCAAGGTTTTTTGAAAGATCTTTTATTATGGGTGATTGTAAAGTGGCGGTTGATAAAGTTTTAATTTTTGCTAATTCAGTAAGAACCTCTGAAGCATCTTTGGCAAATCCGTGGAGCGTAATAGTATTATTGGTTGCGGAGTAACGACTTAACCACGCTGAGTCTGGCACTGCTTTACTGACAGTGTCCAATAACTCGATTATCTTATGCGTCTCTTGGGCAAACTTTCTTATTGTCTGTGCCTCCTTCTTAAGATGCGCTAACTCTCTCTGGTTTAGTTGTATGTTTTTGATTTGAGTTTTTAGGCTTTGATTAAGGAGTTCTGCTTTTTCAATACTGATATGTCTTTGTATAAATGGTGAACCTATCGCTGCTGCTATCAATATTAATAGGGCTACACCCAAAACCTTTGAGAGGCTCCCTGACCTTTTATGGAGTTCCGTTTTTTGAAAAAAATTTATATTCTCGGCTTCAGACATTCTCGTCTTATTAACAATTGCTATTATAGGCGATAGGCCAAACGTTTTAGCTTTATCCATGATTTCATTTAATTTAAGTTTTGGAACTATTTGCGCTCCGATCGATACTTCACCGTTATCGGTGGATGTAATTTCATAGCTTAGATTTACCTCTGAAGCATCAAAAGGGGTCTGTGTTTGGATCTCTGATTCTATTAGTTGCTCGAGCGATCGAAGGGCGGTTTTTGGCAACGTCAAATTAAATGTTATACTATCCTCGTCTGGAATAACGATTACTTGTTCACCCCGGTAATTTGCCGCAATCTCAATTGCATCTTCGGGTGTAACTGTTCTCGATTTAATAAAGTTACCTTCATGAAATTGAGATATTAGAAAATCATCTCCCCTGAGCTCAATCGCGGTGTAGTATAGTCCAATCCCTATCAGTGATTTCAATTGATAGGGAATACCTTTTGCAATGCCCTTTGACCATGAGGTCATAAAATAATTCAGTTTTTGCACCGTCACCAAGAACCTTTATTTAAAAATAATACTCCAAGGTATAGCTCACTTTTGTAGTATAAATCCAGTTTAGTAGTTAGATTGCCAACTTAGGGTTTCTATAGGGTTCATAGGATCGTTAGTAATATTCAGGAAGGCCTTAACGCTAATTCTTGATCCTGGCCCCAACCTACTTGTTGCTTTGATCTCAAAGGTATGCCCCGGTCCGGGTCTGCTCAAAAAGCGCGGGAGAGGGTGCAATACCTTTCTCATTAAATCAGAGCTGCTTGTAGGATCTACTTGCGGTCTTCGGCAGTAGACTGTTGTTTCTTTTATGAACTGTGATAAATCTAGACCCTTTGAGCTAGGTAAGGCTAATACCTGGTTGACGTGCTTGAACCCGGCATTGGTTTCTCTAACTTTTAGCAGTTCTCGCACAAAGGTCTTTGATCCCGTAGGGAGTAATTTCAGAAGCAATGCATTAAGTATATCGATGTGGCCGCTGTTCAGGTCCCATTTTCCGCAGGCATCATAAATCTCAACAAATATATTTTTACCTCCAATGCTGTGTCGAAGCCTGCCCCCGTTAACTTTAAGAATGTGGTCTCTATTTTCATCAAGTAGCAGAGGGTAAGTTGCTTTTATTGCACCGTCGGCAATTGCCAGGCTTTGAGCCCTTTTTATTATCATTCTATTTTGTTCAAACGCGTTGTGGCCCTTCTTTATAATGATCAGTGCCAGTGTAGAAATTACCGCTAGAGCAAAAAGTGTCAGTAGCATTGCAATACCTGCATCTTTGTGAGAGCTCATCGTGCCTCAATATGCCTTGGAGGCTTAACTGTGATGGGAAAAAGGTTATTAATAGTAAGCCTGACTAATTTTGGCGTATTTGTCTGGTCTTTCCATTTTCGATGCCAGCGAGCCTTGTGTTCCCCTGCAAGTGTTCCGAAATAACTAAAATGATGGGGCCCTATTTGATAGGTGTTAAGAGTTTTCTGCAACACACCGCGCGAAAAGCTTATCATATTCTCTTTATCTGATAGGATAGCATATCTCTGAGGACCATTTTCACCTTGTGCCATAAATGTAATCCCATCCTTCTCTCCGGAAAAATAAATCTTTGAGTCATCATCATCAGAGATTTCTATGGGGATCAATGCGCTAATTTTTCTTCGAAACAAGCGGTCCAAACTCTGGACTGTTTCGATACTCTCCATTTTTTCTGAGATTTTATTGGAGCCGACTACCCCTGTATTAATTCCATTTATTACCAAAATAGAAAGTAATGACAGGATACTGAGTGATATTAGTAATTCTACTAAAGTAAACCCGTCTTGAAGGTTGTCTTTCATCGTAGGTTACCGTTAATAGTATTCTTAACAGTATAAAACTTGTATTGACTGTTTTGAATTGTAATTTTGAGGGCAACGTCATAAGCCATTACTCCCGCCTGTTCTGGTGATCTGTCATCAAAAAAAAGTGGCCGCTTAGAGATAGTTGCACTCCAATTTGCGATGTTTCCAATGCGACCGCTTATTTCGCCGCGTTGTAATGGGTGTATAACACCTATTTCACTTAGTAATGATCTACTGAGGCTTGCAGCTAAAACGGTCGTATCAGTTTTTTTTAATTGGAAAATACTTATGTTTAAGCTCTGCAGAAGTAACAATAATAAGCTGGATATGATTGTTAGACTTACAAGACTTTCTAAGAGGGTAAAGCCATCATTAGATTTCATGGTTTACTGATATCAGCATCTTCTGCTTGACCGCCGATTGTGCCATCAGCCCCTAGACTTTTTAATTGATACGGTTTTCCGTTCGTGCCAGGTTGGATATATATATATGGCCTATTCCACGGATCGTTGGGTATCGCGTCATTGGTTAGATAAGGCCCTGACCATTGTGGCATATCATTTGGTTTTTTTATTAGGGCAGATAGGCCTTCATTATTATTAGGGTACCTTCCAACATCGAGACTAAATAGATTTAAGCTACTCGTAATATTGTCCATCTGTACCTTGGCCACATCACTTTTTGCTTTTCCGAGTAGCTTCATCACTTGTGGACCGACAAGCCCGCTGATAAGCCCTATAATAACAAGAACTACGAGTAGTTCTAAAAGTGTAAAACCGGCGTCACCTGATGGCTCAGATGTTTTCTTCCCACGGATAAAAAGTCTTCGCAAAACCATTGTTATGTAACCATCAAGTTAAGGCTCATCGTTGTTGTCATCAAAGCAATAACAACCAAAGCAACTATTCCACCTAAAACTATTATTATTAAAGGTTCAAGTATCGAGATGGCTGCTTCTAATTTTGATTGAATTTCTGTAGTTAGATAATCGGCCGACTTTTCGAACATGATGCTGAGATTTCCAGTCTCTTCACCTATTCGGGCCAGTTGAATAATTGAATCAGGGAAATGACCGGATTCTGCCATTGAGATTGTTAGTTGTCGTCCCTCTGCAGTCTGCTTAGCAATCCTTTGTCCAGCTCTACGCATTTCTTCATTATTAAAAAGTGGAGCCCCCAGCTCTAATGCTTTCTGCAATGGGATGCCCCGATCTAGTAATAAGGCCATTCCTCTCGACCATTGTTCTACTGCTATACTCTCGATAATAGAGCCGACGCGCGGTGCTTTAATAATCCTATTATAAAACTGTTTTTTCCCATCAGGAGTTTGAAAGTATAAAATCAAAAACATTATCACTAAAATAGCGATCCAACCATATTCCATGAGGAAGTGGGAAGATGAAAGCATCATGAGAGTAACTAGTGGGGGCGCATTCTTTTGTTGAACCAGTATGGGCTCGAACTGAGGTATCACTACTGTTAGTAAAATAATTATAGTAATAAGGGATGCAACGGCAAGTATTGCTGGGTAGGTGAACGTTGTTCTTAACTTCTGACGCAAAGCCTCGCGTTTCTTGTGGTATTTAAAAAGTTGTGAGAAGCCCGCCACAAGGTCGCCGCTTGTCTCTGATGTTCGAATGATTGCTATGTCAAACGTGTTAAATATTTTATCTTCGTCCTCGAGAATATCCGACAGTAGCTCGCCTTTTTCCAATCTAGCTGCAGTTGCAATAGCCATGTCTGGAAAATAACCGGAATGGTTATCGCGGCCCATCGATCGAAACGCTATATCGATCGGCAGCCCAGCTTCTAGAAGTGTTGCAATCTGTTCTAAAAATAATGACAAATGTTTTCGTGGGCTATCGAATAAACTGCCTTGTAGTTTTAAAAATCGATTCAATCAAGTGATCCCATAATGCTTAAAAATTCTTCAATACTTGTTTCGCCAGACTCGATATGAGCCCGAGCGGCATTTGCCAACGTTTCTTCTGGCAGAAGACTGCAATCCACGGAACTAGTCTTTCTTGAATTATTAATATAGTCACGAATATTATCGCTCAATTCCAATAATTCCGTAAGAACTATTCGCCCTTTATAGCCTGTTTGATAACACGACATACAACCATTAGGACGACTTACAATTGTCCCAATTTTAAGTCCAAGTTGTTTCTGTTCTGCGGGTGTGACCAACCCACTTTTTTTACATTTTGGACAAAGTCGTCTGATTAATCTTTGACTAATAATAGCCCTAACGGCCGCACTAATTAGAAAAGGCTCAAGGCCCATATCCAGTAAACGGTTTATTGCTCCAAATGCATTGTTTGTATGCAGCGACGAGAGAACCAGGTGACCCGTTAGGGCTGATTGAGTTGCAAGTCGCGCAGTTTCTTCATCTCTAATTTCTCCCACCATGATAATGTCAGGGTCCTGTCTCAACACGGATCTCAATAGTGTCGCAAAATTGAGTCCTACTTTTGGATTGATTTGAATTTGGTTGATGTTTTCGAGTCGATATTCAATTGGATCTTCGAGCGTAATAATTTTACGTTCAACCAGATTAAGTTCTTGAAGAGCGGCATAGAGAGTTGTCGTTTTACCACTCCCAGTTGGCCCAGTAGTCAAAATCATACCATGCGGTGCTTTAAGAAGCCGTCGCAATGTCGAAAGTGTATGATTGCTGAAGCTAAGCGCTGTTAAATCATTAGGACCTTTTTCTGAGTCAAGAAAACGTAGGACGACGCTTTCACCGTTTATTATTGGTATCGTTGAAACGCGCACATCTATAGATCTTCCTGAAACATTGACAGTTATTCTCCCGTCTTGTGGCAGTCGTTTTTCTGCAATATTTAAATTTGCTAAAATTTTAATGCGGCTGATAAGCATTTCTTTTAAGTATTCGGGAGGCAAATTTCCAAGTTCTAGTAATTTACCGTCCACCCGATAGCGTAGTTTCAAACCTGAGGATGAGGACTCAATATGCAAATCCGATGCCTCGTTTGAAATAGCAGTGTTGACCAGCTGATTGAATAATTTGACCGCAGGAGAATCTTCTTCGATAGAAACTTCGTCTTTTACATGGTTCTTCAATGCGGGAGATTTTTTGGCCTCTTCTTGGTCGTAAAGTCGATCGAATGCCCGGTCAAGATCGCCGGCTTTGGCCAATTGTATATTTACATCTTTGTTAACGAGCAGCTTCATAGACTGAAGTGACATCTTATCTAGGGGATCTGATAACGCGAATGTTATTGATGTGGCGTCCTCTAGGATGGGAAGCATACGCTTTTGGCGAAGAAAAGAAATGTTAGCTCCACCCGCTTTTAAAGGCGCATTTGGGAATTGCTCAGTATTGGCAATTGGCAAATCAAGATATTCAGCTAGAACTTCAAGCATATCCGACTCTTCCACAAGACCAGAGGCAATTAATGCCAGATCTGGACGGTCGCTATCCTGTAATTGAAGGTTGTGTATAGATGCCGTGTCATCCAAAAGGCACCGCTTTCTAATAACGGCGAGAAGTCCTTGCAATTCAACCATTTAAATTCCCAATCTTGGGCCTAAAAAACAAACAAGGTTTAAAAAAGATTTTTAATCTAAAAGTGGATTCAGTGTAGAGTTTTAATAGTATGAGGTAAATAATGCTTATCCCAAAACTTTTAAAAATGGAATTTTTGTCCTAACACAGTTAGTCTTAAATTTCTTCTTCAGTTATTTACTAATATTTAGATGGATTGAGAAAAAAATGAGCGACGTTTATTCAGAAAAGTCTTATGGGGCGGACGAGGTAGGGTTTGGAGAAAAGTTAGGTATTCTCGTAGTTGACTTTCAAAAGAGCTTCACTGACCCGAGGTTTACAATGGGAGGCAGTGATAGGATAGACCGCTCCGTCGAAAAAACCGCGACCTTATTGAAAATAGCTCGAGAAAAAAATATCCCGGTTGCGAGTTGTTTTGTTGCCTACCCAAATGTTGATTCTATGCCGTATTGGAAGGTTGGCGTGATAAAAGAAACACTTTTTGAAGGATCTGAAGCGGTTGAGCTTGACCCAAGAATAGCAGATCCTGATTACGATTTTATATTCCAAAAAGTGGGTGCGTCTGCATTTTTTATGACCCCGTGTTCTGCGTTTTTTACTAAACATCGTGTTGACACAATTGCGGTCACGGGTTGTGTAACTAGTGGATGCGTGAGGGCGTCTGCGGTCGATTCCTTTCAATTTGGTTTTAGAACAATGCTTGTGGACGATTGCTCTGGAGATCACGACGAACGACCACATCAAGACACGTTGCGCGATGTTGGTCGAAGATATGCGGATGTTGTTCAGAGTGAAGATGTGATACAATATATTATGAGCAATCAGTAGCTCTTCAAGGAGTCACTGACTAATTTTACAACTGCAAGGCGACTGCCTCAATCTAGTTGGCTTAAAGATTGGATGTCGTTCTTAACAGCATAACGGCAAACAAATTTTGATCATCGGTCCATGTCTTTACAGGGTATAAACCTGCTTTACTAGACATGGCTGTGAAGCTTTCTTTGGTGAATTTGTAACAGTTCTCTGTGTGGATCGTCTCTCCCTCCAGGAACTCAAATAGCTCTTTATTGATCAATACGGTCTGTTCTGTTGTGCTTTTTAAATGCATCTCTATGCGACCTTTATTTTCATTATATCGCGCTACATGTTCAAAGGTATCCAGATTGAAATTACCGCCCAACTCGTCATTTATTCGAGATAAGAGATTTTTATTGAAGGATGACGTGATTCCTCGTTGATCATCATAGGCTGCTAACAGCGTTTCGATATCTTTTTTTAGATCAAATCCAATTAAGAGAAGACCATCAAGGCCAATAGTTTTGGTTACTCCCTCTAGAAATTGGATGGCTAGGTCAGGTTCAAAATTTCCAATGGTTGAACCGGGAAAAAATGCGACAAACCGTTTGGGGGGATGTGAAAACTCTGGAATTGGAATTGGTTTTGTAAAATCAGCGGCTACTGGCAATATTTCAAGATCAGGATATAAATTTTCTAGGTTTTTAGCTGATTCAAATAATTGATCTTCAGAAATATCGACAGGAATTAATCCGACTGGTTCGTTGAGAAAATCTAGGAGAATTTTTATTTTTTCTAAAGCGCCAGAGCCATATTCTATAAGAGCTGTATTATCTCCAATTTGGGATGCAATATCTTCTGCATTCTGATTTAGAATCTTGATCTCTGTGCGTGTAGGATAGTATTCGGGCGTCGTGCATATTTCAGTGAATAGTTGGGCGCCTCGATTATCGTAAAAATACTTTGGCTTCAGGGTCTTTGGATTTTGACTTAAACCCTCAATGACGTCGTTTAAAAAATCATTATCAATACGATTGTAACTGGCTTGCTGTTTCAACTCGATTATTCCCTAATCTAAATATTATTTTGCAAGTCGCAAGCCAGAGAATTGCCAACGATCAGGGGGATAGAAAAAATTTCGATATGTTGGACGGATATGCGATTGGGGTGTGGCACAGGATCCCCCTCTTAAGACCATTTGGCCCGACATAAATTTACCGTTATATTCTCCCACTGCGCCCTCGGCTACTTTAAAGCCAGGGTATGGGACGAATGGACTTGCAGTCCATTCCCAGACATCGCCAAACATCTGATTTAACCCTATTTCTGTGGCCGGTAGAGGGTGGTAGGCGCGACTTTCTAGAAAGTTGCCGGATATTTGACATGTTTGTACAGCATTTTCCCATTCTGCTTCAGTTGGAAGCCGACAACCGGCCCAGCGTGCATATGCGTCTGCCTCGAAATAACTAATATGGCAAACCGGTGTATTGGGATTAATTGGCCTTAGCCCACTTAAAGTAAACAGAAGCCACTCATCTCCTTTTTGCTCCCAATATAGTGGGGCTTTCCACTTTGAATTACAGCATTCTGACCAACCATCCGACAACCAAAGTTCAGGTTTTTGGTATCCACCGTCTCTTATAAATTCCATATAGTCTAAATTTGTAACTGGATGCGAGGCAAGCTTGTATGGTTCTAACCATTTTTTATGTCGCGGACTCTCACAGTCGAATGCAAAGGTTTCTCCATCCGTACCAATTTGCATCAAACCACCATCAAAACGCAGCCATTCTTTCTCTTGGTTGGGTGAAGCTTCCCAAGGTTCTGCTGCATTATAGATTGGGTTTATTGGATTACAGCTCAAAGTATATTTTATATCTGTAAGTATTAACTCCTGATGTTGCTGTTCGTGGTTCAATCCTAATTCTAATAATCCTAATTTATTATTATCAAGGTCACGGTGGAGATAGGTAAGCATCGATTTATTGATGTGAGATCGATAGGCATATACCTCATCGATTGAAGGTCGTGTTAGGAGACCCCGCATATCCCTTGCATGTCTTTCGCCAATTTGTTCATAGTAGGAGTTGAACAGAAAATTAAAAGCGGGATTAAACTCTTCGTAGTGTTTTAACTCAGGTTTGAGAATAAAGGTTTCAAAAAACCAAGTTGTATGGGCTAGGTGCCATTTTGTCGGGCTGGTGTAGGCAGTGGCTTGGACGCATTGATCCTCTGCACTAAGAACATTAGATAGAGTTTCAGTTTGATTGCGAACATGCAAAAATGAATTTTCCGTATCTTTACCGATACTAATTTTTTCACTATTTTCTGCGACTGACAAAGGCATGTTAAATTCTCTATATTATTTTAAAAGGAAGTAGCATGCCACTACTTAGACCACCACCCTTGTTTTTATAAAAATTAGATTATCAAAGTCGATGTATTAGACGGCTCCCATAATGATTTCGGTTTGATCGTCTGGCACGTAAAAATAAGATCCTGGCCTAAAGTCATATCCTAGATCTCCAAGAAGTCGACGTTGCCTCGGCGATGCATGTTCAACGACTTCCGGGATATCTTTGAAGTCGTAACACCGCATGAACATTTGGCAGTAATTATAAAGTAGGGTTTTGCGTGCTTTCCCAGAGTTGTTTGCCGCTGGGCCGTGCCATAGTGCATGGGAAAATATATAACAATCACCAGCTTTGCCCGTTAGCTGAACGGCTCCTGGGGTATTGGGGCCAACAGGTGGGTCTTGATTGAACTGTATAGGTCTCATGTGACTACCCGGAAAGACTGTAAAGTTACCGCAATCAGGACCCTCAACGTCGGAGAGTAAATACATCGCTTTTACGGCAATTGGGCGACTTGTTTCCATTACCCGAATTTCCCGTTGGCCCTCGCCTCCATCCGTGTGCGTATATCCAGGAAAACCATCACCAGATGCTCTAACAATGGCCTGAGACATGCTGAAAATGATATTGGGGCCCATTATATCGACGATTAGATCAAAAACCTCTTTTCGATCAATGAGCTCTATAAAGGCCTGGTTATATGAAAGAATATCTCTTCTATCCATGAACGCTTCCGTATTCTGGTCAGCACATTTATCTACCCAGCCATAATGCCCCCTTGGAAGCATGCCCGAAATCGGCTCCCATCCAGGTAGTGATCGAAAGTTATCTATCTCGTTTGAAAAAAACTCAATCTCTTCAGAATTCAGTGCACCCTCGATGCACAGATAACCATCTACAGCCCATTGGGTTCTCTGTTCGGCACTAAGTTTTTGCATCATTTCTCCCCTTTGGCAAAAAAACAGAAAGCTAAAATTTGTATATACTCTAAATTTTATAATTTACGGTGACCCAAAAAACTCGATTTCGCAAGAAAGCAGAGCTTATTTTCTTCATATTCCACAATTGTGTAATAGATACTATTTTCAATTGCCGATGTGATTTTAATATGTGGTTGATGGTTAGCTCTTTTATATTAATGCCGTTTGGTTGACTATTATACAATGCATTTAAGACTCTGGCTGGAGTATCAAACTGCGGAGAAAAATTAGTATGGAAACTAACAAAATATTGCAGACCCCGCCGAGGCTATTAACGAAAAGCAAGCGAGAAGAATATTTCGAAAAAGGTTTCGTCACTCTGGAAAATATTATCCCTGTAGAATGGATAACTCGGCTTTCTATTTGTTCTGATAGACTATTGGAGGAGAGCCGTGCTGTTACGGAGTCGAATGACGCATTTGATTTGGGTCCACAACATAATGACAGATCGCCGCATGTTCGAAGATTGAAGGCGCTCGTTGATCGTGATCCGGTTTATTGGGAATTTGCTTCCGAGTCGTTACTGGGAGACATAGCGGCCGATTTAGTAGGGCCTGATGTTAAATTCCACAGTTCGAAATTAAATTATAAATGGCCAGGAAGCGGGGAGGTTGTGAAGTGGCATCAAGATATTCCGGCCTGGCCCCACACCAACTACAGTCTTGTTACACTTGGGGTGTATCTGGAAGATGTTACAGAGATAAAAGGTCCCCTCGTTTCAATTCCTAAAAGCCATGATGGACCGTTGTTTTTTCATACCGATGATAATGGCAAATGGAGCGGTACCATTAATGAAGATGATATGGAGAATGTGGATCAGAATAGTGCCGAAAAAATGATTGGTCCAGCTGGCAGCGTGGTAGCGATAAATTGCAGGACAATTCATAGCTCTGCGGAGAATTTGTCGGAGCGGGTTCGGCCAGTGGCATTATTTGTCTTCAGTTCAGCTGATGCCTTTGCCTGGATGCCCCAGCCAACACCAACATCAAAAACAGGCCAAATCATTCGCGGGTCACCAGCGCGAATTGCGCACTTGGACCCTCGGCCTTGTCCGGTACCCCCAAATTGGGAAAAAGAGGGATATAATTCTATATTTACCGCTCAAAGAGTGGATGAAAATAAAGTGATGTAGTTTCGTTTACAATCACTTCTTCAGTTAGTGATAAAGGAGAACCGCATGAAGTTACCAATCGAAGACGCTCTGAAGTTAGTCGTGGAGGTTATGAAAAAATATGGCCATAATGAGGAATACTCCATGATAATAGCCGAGCACATAATAGATTGTGAATTACGTGGTTTAGCCTATGGCGGGTTAGCTAGAATTGTTAGTATCACGGAAAGATTGGATCGAACCGGGGCACCGGACAGGCCAGTAGAAACAATTCACGAAACACCCGTGTCTGCCAGACTGGATGGGCACGATAACTTAGGCTACGTGGTCGCCTTAAAAGCAACAGAAATAGCTATCGAAAAAGCCAGCATGTCAGGAATATCTTTAGTAGGTGCTAATGAGACATGGTATACGGGCATGTTATCATACTTTGCGGAAAAAGCAGCTGCACGTGGAATGATCACTATTATTGCTTCCAATGCCACTCCATGGGTAGCGCCTCATGGGGCGGTTGATGGAAGATTTGGAACCAATCCTATTTGTTTTGGTTTTCCGAGTGAGAGAGACCCAGTGATCTGGGATATTGGAACTTCTTCTATTATGCATGCCGAAGTAATGTTAGCTCGTCGTCTTGGGAACGAAATCGGGGATGGACTAGCCTTTGATGCTGCGGGTAATCCTACGCAAGACCCGGAAGCAGCATTGGGAGGAGCTTTTACACCTTGGGGAGGACACAAAGGTGCAGGACTTGGGATGATCGTACAAATGCTAGGTATATTGGCAGGTTCGCCCGTCGAGCCCCCAGACTTGGCGGGGTTTGGTTTTCTAATCATTGCAATGAAACCTGATCTATTGATGCCCGAACCTGAATATAGGCGCAAGGTATCCGCATATGCGGAATATGTTCGAAGTGCTCGACCCGTTAGTGGCGGTGAGGCGGTCAGGATGCCGTTTGAACGGTCGGCACGAGTTCGTCGTCAAAGATTAGAGGAAAACGAGATAGAGGTTAGTGATCTGGTTTATAAAAGATTAAATAATATTATTAATTAATTATGAACATTGCAGACTTATATCTGAACGCTGATGCTATTGTAGGAGTTGCATCAGCTACAATATTATTTAATAGAAAATAGACTGAAACACCCAAATTTAAACTGAGGATTTATAGATGACAGGACTTTATTACGAACAATTTGATATAGGAATGGAGTTTAAGCATTCTTTAACACGAACCGTCACCGAGTCGGATAATCTGCTTTTTTGTGCTTTGACACATAATCCACAACCGCTTCATCTGGATGAGGAATTTTGTAAAGGGACGGAATATGGCCAACGTATTGTTAATAGCCTGTTCACTTTGGGGTTAGTAATCGGGGTTTCGGTTGGCGATACTACTTTAGGTACCACTCTTGGTAATTTGGGTATGACTGATACGCGGTTCGCAAATCCCGTTTTCCATGGAGACACAATAAGGTCTGTTACAAAAGTAAGAGAGAAGCGAGAGTCAAAATCGAGACCAAATGCGGGATTAGTAATTTTCGAGCATTACGGCTTCAATCAACGTGACGAAGAGGT
>CENX01151791.1_pt1 | contig 14052 bp, 7 predicted proteins | sample 361321 | NCBI WGS metagenome assembly CENX01 (sample SAMEA2619678, study PRJEB7988) | marine metagenome | isolation source: saline water (ENVO:00002010), including | reverse complement strand
ATTGTTTTTGATTCAAAAATGAATTAATTCAAATAAATTTTTAGCAATAAAAGTTATACCAGATCAAGTCACAACTCCTTAAATGGAAAATAATAAAACAACTGCAACTTGATTAAGGATACATATTATTAACTCGCTCTTGCGAATTAAAATCTGTTTCTAGGTAAAAGAAAAATATTCATAAGCCGATTTAACTTATCTTTTTAATGTTCCCTTGTTGTTTACTTTCAAATAACTAATAAGCGTCCTACTATTACCGAAATCAATAGTAGCTGCTATGGCAATTGAACCATCTGGAAGGGTCAAAATAGCTTTTCCGATATCATTGCCAGTCGTCAAACCAAAATGATTTTGATAAAATAAATATTCATCAGTAACCTTTCCAAATTGATTGGTACGTTTAAATAAAACTTGATCATTGTAAGTCTCTTTGGAGATAGAATCTTGATAATTATAAAAAACACCAGTAATTATCAAATCATTTTGAGCACCGATTGTAACATCCATTCCTCCAGAATTGAGATCTAAAATTGAACTGCTTAAAAGTTCTTTGAACACTAAAGACCCTGCTTTTCTAATACGAAAAAGAAATGGGAAGCTTCTTGGATCTACAGAGTTATTGCTGGTACTTGTACCAACTATAATCACATCCTCTGTTTCAGTATAAATAAAGTCACCTATATTATCATTAAAATCAGCGTCTCCTTGAAATTCAAATCCATATACATTATCAATACTGGAAGAACTTCCTATATCAGTAAAAATCGCAAAAGTTGCGTTTACGCCGGCTTCTCCCTGATTTCCAGATTTTCCCGTAATACCGATTACGCCAAGATTTCTGTCTGATAATTCAAATACGCCAATGGCAAAATCATCCACGTCATCGTATCCAAATGTTTTGCTCCAAAAAACAGTATCATTTTCAATAGATCTCTTAGTCAGATATCGTTGCTTTTCAGGCCTGATAGCATTGTCTCCCTCTTCTTTTTTATTTGTACCACCTACAATAACAATGTTTCCATCTCTAGATTTTATAATATCACCCACTTCCCAATAATAATCTACATCACTGATAACCTGTTTACCGACAATATTATAGTTATTATCTAGTTCACACCAAAAAATTTTTGATCCTAACCCGTTTACGTTGTCGTCTTTTGTTGTGAAATTAGCACAAAGCAAATAACCGTCATCTATAGTTTTGATTCTAACCGCTTCATCATCAGTAATTCCAAAAGCATACAAGTTATCATCTGAAAACAAAGATTGAACATCAAAGATCTTTTTTTTAATCAAATTACCAACTGTATCGATTTCAAGGATCACAATATCTTTAGAGGCTCCAGATGCTGAGCTTTCTTCATTACCTAAAATAACTAAATTACCCTCATTTGAAATGATCATGTCAACGACCTCATTAGAACCTGAAATTCCATAATATTTAATAAAAGTATCTATGGGCCTTGGTCCATAATCTGATTCGACAACACAACCATATGCCATTAAGACAAGTGTCAATAAAATAATAATCGAATACTTTCCTATCATTTAAATTCCTTAAGTTTCTGAGGATTGTAAATAGAGTATGTGTAACCAAAAGAAAAAGAAAGCATATCTAATGAAAAATCATCTTCAACAAATGCCAAGTCATATGTAGATAGTGGATTATTACTCCATCGATTATCTGAGTTGATATAATTAAGCAATGCCTTATTAAATGTAGCTTCGAAAGTTAAAAAATGTGTTTTTACACGCATTTTTAATCCTAAAGATGCAAAAACAGAAAAATTATTTTTAGTAATAAGACCTAAATCTTTCAAAGAAAGATCTGAATCAAATTTATATTCAGTCCCTCCAGTTCGATTACCCTCTAAATATTTCGCATCCAACAAATGATCATAACTGGCCCCTCCAGCTATATAAGGAACGAAGCTTTTAGCAAAATCATAGTTAAAATTATATCTTAGAAACAATGGAATTCTAAAAAAAGATTGCTGATGAGTAACCGTTGTCGATAAAACAGCGAACTGAGCTATCTCAGTGGTTCCATTGGCTTGAAGAATATCTCCATATGTAATATAATTATCTACGCTGTATTGTGAATTACGAAATTCTAATCCTAAACCTACCTCCATACCCCAACCTAAATACCGTTCTGCCATCGCATTAATAAAAAAACCAGTTCCAGAACCTCCGTTAACCGAAGCTCCCACGGGAGGTTGTCCATCACCATTATAAATTTTAGAAACTATTCCTGTATTTCCCGTACCGAAGGTTCTGATAATATTGGGATAACTCATATTCACGCCTGTCTTTAAACCTACTCTAAAAATAGGCTGAGATCTAAATTTCCTATATAAGTCGTACAATTCAGCAGGATCGACTTTAGAATCTAGTTTATGCTCTTTATCTGCCTTAAGCAGTTTGATCATATACTCATCTGCCATAGGCTCATTATCTAAAAAAATATAAACCTTGGTAATCAGTTTGAGCGCCCTTATTTTCTCCTCGCTGGTGTATCCTCGTTCACCCAAAGATTTGTCAAATCCTCCAGTAATATTATCAACAATGTTCACCAGCCTACCTGCATTATAATCCTGTTCGGCGACCAACAACTTCTGAGTCCAAGTCTGTGCAGATACAAAAAATGTCGAGAGCAATACAAAAAAAGCAGCAACTAATTTAATGTTAAAAATAACCACTAACCCTACTTATTTTTCGGTTTAGAGACCTCATTTGACTCTAACCTTTTTTCATTTATACTTGAACTATTAGCCTGAATTTTAGAATTTGACGCTTCATCGCTAGGCTTGATCTTACCTGCACATGTCTCTACCCAAGGAATTTCATTCACATCTCCCACGTACTGACGCCACTCAATGTCCGACATATTTCGAGAAATATAATTACACAAATCATCAACCATCTGAGTTGGCTTGAGGGGAAATCTTCTAAGTAATCCATCTTCGGCTGCTGTTACCAAATATCCTCCATTAGGATGAAAGCTTGCATCCCATACCCAACCTTTGTGATCATAAATAATTGTTGGTAGATCATAAATATTATCTGGGTTCAAATCCCAAAATCTCACTGAATTATCGTTACTTGAAACGGCAAGTAAAAAATCATCTTTTGAAAACTCAACATCATTCACTTGTGCCGAAAATCCCATTAGTTCTGGACCATACTGAGTATCGTTTTTTCTATCCCAAATGAATGCATAACCTCTACCATTATTTATATTGAGCCCTCCTATCGCTAAAAATTCACCATTATGACTAAACTTTATATCAAGAATAGGCTTTTGTGCCATATCTTTTCTTACAATTTTTTTAGGTGCTGCAACTCCCTCCAAATCAAATAAAATGATTTCTCCATTCATTGAGCCTGCCGCTAAATATTTCCCATCGGGAGATATGGATATAGTTTTTGTTGTAGACTCTAACTCTGCCAATAAAACAGATTCCCTATAACTATTTAAAAGTATTTTTTTATCTGCACCAACACTGGCAAACCCAAAGTCTCCATCAAAAAATACCAAATCATATACAGCGCCCTGATGACCCTGGAGCTTCTTTGGCTCTTTAAAAATATCATCTAAATCAAAAAGGTCAATTTCATCTTCACTTGTCCCTAAAGCAAGCCAACGCTCATCTGGACTTATATTAACCACACGGTTAACATTAGATTGACTATAAACCTCAACATATGACCTATCATTAAAATCCCATTGTAACAAGCGGCCATCACCACCAGCAGAATACATTTTAGAACCGTCTTTCGAAAAAGTTACACTACGCACATTTACCACCTCTCTACCGGGACCTGCTTGGGTATGTCCGTGGTATTGATTAAATGCCGAATCCGCCTTAAAAGCAGCTGCATCTCTACCCTCCTCTGGCGTTTTCTCATATTGATCTAATTTCAGTAAGCCCTTTATTCCGTAATAAGCTCCTGAATAAATATCCCCATTATATTGCTTTTCAGGTTCTTTATAGGCAATAAAAAAGTCATAAGCCTGTTTGGCTATCACTCCTCTCAATTGATCATCAGGAACATCTTTTGCTCTAAGTGCCATAGATTGAGCTACTGCCTGATAACGCAACTTTTCTGATGTTTTTTGAGCCTGTACAGCAAGTTTTTCCTGTAGCACTGCATTGTCTAGCTGAACAACCGCTTCAATCTTAGCAGAATCTGCCAAAGTCTTTTGAAAAACAGCATCTTTTGTAGCTATTTCCGCTTCATTTTTAGCTATTTCCGCCAATTTCTGAGCAGCTGTGGCACCATCTCGTTGAATGTTTGCTTCTCTTTCAGCTACTCTTGCTTGCTCCAAGGCTGACAAAGCTTTTGTCTCTTCTTCTTTTGCTTTTTCAGCACTAATCAATGCCTCAGAAGCACTTGCTTTGGCTTTCGCTGCATTATCTTCGGCCAAATTTGATTGAGTCACTGAATACAGCGTTAAAAATATTCCCATCACCGCAAAAGCCCCAAAAACTAATGCAAGAATTCTACTATTCTTAACTTTCCTTTTTTGTAAAAGTGCCTTGTTTCTTTGCTCATTTTCGTATGCGCGCTCTGAAGTTTCCAAGAAAACCATGGCTCTCTCAAAAGCTTCATCGTAGCGGGTAGCCCATACAATCGTAGGTCTATTTGAAATACGCCAATTGATAGCCAATTGTAAATCTGGCATTTGCCATAAACTTGCCTTACCCTCCTGAAATTTTCTTGATGCCTCGGAAATATTCAGGTACATATCAGCAGATTTGCTCTCTTCTTCAAGCCATTGCTTCAATCTGTCCCAAATTCTCATCAAACTTTCGTGCGATATATCGATGATTGTTTCTGAGCTTATTTCAACGCCATGCGGTGGCATTAAAAGAGATCTTCCCGGTTCTCTAAATCTGTTTACAACGCGGGCGACATCGTCTTCAGATACTCCTGCGATTGCTGCAAGGGTACTAAGTTTAGTTGGTCGTCTGATTCCAGTGTTTTCGGCACCTTTTTCGGTTAATGCCTTGAACATAGACTCAGCGATTTGACGTTCTCTTTTATTTAAGAGATCAAAGGCTTCATTAGCGTGTTGTGAGAGTGCACTTTTTAAAGTTCCAATAGCATTATAATGCTCAAGATCAATGGCCTCTGTATCCTGACGAGACGAAACCCAATAGCCCCAAGTACGCATTAAAGCATGTTGTAATATAGGTAATTGATCAGGATTATCTCCCACATCATTGAGAAGTTGCTGCGTCAATCGAGGGGTAATTTTTCCACCACCAACAGCAATAGGACCCTCGATGACCATACGCTTTTGATCTCTAACCATTTGTGGTATTAAATAGTGAGAATCATTGATTAATTGGGTTAAATCGAGATATTTCGCACATTCTCCAATGAAGTCGGAGCGCATCGTAATTGTCACATATACGGCTAATTCAGGACTCTCTACTGCTTCAATTAGCAAATTAATAAAAGCAGCGGACTCGTTTTCGTTTGAATTTTTAGACTCTAACCTGCTAAAACGAAAAAGCTCTTCAAATTGATCAATTACGATCAGTGTATTAATTTTTTGATTTTTATTGATCTGTTTAATAACCTCAACCAGCCCGAGACTTGAACTACGTAATACGGTACTTACAATTGTCCGTTCAATCTGCTGATCTTTTTCTGGGAGATCATGATAATCTTTTTTGTATCTAAGTATAGACTCAGCAAGGTTATCAATGGGCCCAGAACCTGGTCTACTGACCATGGTCTGCCAATTGGAGCCCGCTGCTGTCATCATGCCCCCTTGTAACGAAGGGATGAGCCCACAATACATGAAAGAAGATTTACCACTTCCTGAAGCCCCTAAAATAGCTAAAAATTTACTTTTTGATAATTTAACTAATGCATCATCACTTTGGCCCTCTCTCCCAAAAAACAAATAAGTTTCTTCAACACCAAAAGGTCTTAATCCTGGGAAAGGATTAAATATCTCAGAGATATCAGTTTCAATAATTTCTTTTTTATCTAGTGTCTTATCACTCATTTTTTACCCTCAAGTAATTCTAAAAATGGTTTCAAATGGGCTATTTCAAATTCAGCTTGCTCACCCAATATCATGGTATTATTTTTTTTAAGATAATTAACATCCATCTTCTTTTCACCTCTAAAATAAACTGCTTTAGCTGTCATTTTCTTTTCTCGCCCAAATCCAGGTGATTTCATTAAATCTTGTAATTTAGTTTTAATCCAGGATTCTGAGGTATTCCCAAAATATATTATTGCCGCATCACATCTTTTCAAATTTTCTTGATGGATATAACGCACATCAACTAGTTCTCCTTCAAAAATTGGCTGTACAACCTGCAAACCCTTTCTTTTAAGTGCCTTTGCTATCAATTGCCCCTCTTCGCAATCCTCTTTATCCAAAATTAAATATATTATTTTTGATGAGTCGGTTTTTAAAGGTTCTTTATAACCTGAAATCTCACGATTAGCATTGTAAAATCTCCCACCTGTTTCAATTTCCTCAATTACAATAGATTTCATTTCTTCCATATCTACCTCCAAAACTTCAGTTTCTTCATACAATGCAGCTCCGGTTTTTATGTTCTCGATAAATATTTTTTGTCGTTCAGTAATATTTTTTTTTGATTGAGAAATCCAAATCAATCTCCCAAAATGCTTTTTTTCATTATTTTTTAAATTTTCCTTTGTCAAATTGTCTGAATATTCATTGGCAATTTCATTTTGTAAATCAACCAAAGACAAGTCGCAACCCTCAATACTATCACCATAATCCTCCCCAATCAAATGTAGAGATAACCTAGCATTTGATAAATTATTTTTGATGGCCATTTTCATTTCCCTGAGGTTTCCTGTAATTGTATTTTTAGGAAGAACCTCAAATCCATGACTCCGTAATTCCCGACGCATCATATCTCTCTGAATAATCAAGTCTTTTCCTACTTCAGCTAGATAAACAGTCTTTTCTCGTTTATTGATAATTTTCCCTTCATTTTTTTTTGATTTTAAAGACAAATATTTTGAAATATCAAAAGATAAATCAATTAACTTCATCCAATAATTTTTTTCTGCCTCTGATCCAAAAAATCGATTTATTTCTCTCGGCATACCTGTCACGTTATCAATTTCATACAATTGATAATTATTTAAGTTCAATAATTCTGGAAAATTTTGAAAATTAAAAACTGTTTTGTGGACTACTAAGCATCTCTCTACTTCATCTTCAAACCCTTTTTGGGACGAGATCATTTGCTTTATCCATGAAGAAATCATCTTATATCCTTTATTTTCAACCGTCAGAATAGGGCTTACCACCAATACCACGATAACATTTTTTTTTAACTCGCTTTTTTTAAGCTGACTTAAGCTACATGATTCAAGTAAAAGATCTTGATAATTCATATGCAGCAACAAAGAGGAGAGGAATTTAAAAAAATTAGTCACCCAACCCTTATCATCACCTTGAATTGCTAAATCATCTTCCTCTGAATGAACAATTAATATCTTTTCTATAGTATTCATCATTTAATTACAACTCGAGGCAACACTAATTAAATACACTGACATTCTCGTCTAATATACTCAAATCGAATGGATCTATTGAATCAGATTTTACAGATGTATCTATCAAATCAAGGAAAGCTCTTAATATCTCACTATGAAGTGTCATCAAATCAAAAATTTCTTCTTTTGGTAAAATAAAGAAAGAGGTCTCCTCTTGAGCCACTGCTTGATAATTATACCTCTCAGAAAAGAGAATTACTTCTTCTCCCATAATATCTTTAGAACCCAATGACTTGAATACCGCACCTGACCGAATCAGATCAATCTTCCCCTCGATGATCACGAATAAAGGTTGATCTACGCTGTCCCCTTCATTAATGAGTATAGTACCCTTATCGACCTTTTTTTGATTCATCGTATCTACCATTCTCGTAATATTATCTCCTGGAATAGCTGCAAAACTTGGTATAGATTTTATAAACCTAACCCTATCAACCAATAACATTTTTCGATAATTTTCTTCTTCTTTATAGGCAAAAACAGGAGGTAAAATGATCTCATCTAATCTTAATTTAGAGTATGATTTAATCCTCTTTGTATGCGTTTGATAGGCCTTAGGCTCCATTTGATAGATAGAATTTGCAGCACTTTGTAATAACAATACATCTGGATTAAATAAATTGGCAATTAAGGAATTGGAGACACGGGCATCAGGAAGTTGATGAAGCCTATTTATAGCTAAGGATTTTGTGTATCGTGTGATCCGATTAAAATCTCTATTAACGATTTGGGTAAGTAAATCCGAATAAGATTCAAAATGTTCGGGAGGAAAGAAATTCAATAATAATTCTAATCGCTCCTTATCCGTTATATCATCCAAAACAGGTAATAACATAGGCTTAATTTCGTCTTCTACAAAAACATCCAACATCTCAATAGCAAAAGTTACTGAATCCATTGAGCCATGGGTTAAGTTCTCCTTGACCAACTGCACATTATGTACGTCATAGATCATACCCAAAAGAATAAATAAATTATTCAAGTTCACAACATTCTCCTCTCTTAATGCTCTTAGTAATTCGACGTCCAAAGGGTCAATTGGGTCTACTTGGGGGATATCTTGAATCGCTTTTATATTCCAAGCGATATCACATAAAAGATTTTCAATAATTAATTTAATCCGTGCCGACTGGAAATCTTTTGATTCAAAACCCAAGGTATTTAAAGATTTTAACAACTCAGAGAGGACTTGCTTATCAGGAAATTCAATTTTTTTCCAAAGTAATTCTTTGGCTTGTTTTCCCCCAATAATTCCAAATAATTGAACCACTCTTACCATCGTGGCTGTATGCTGGCCCGTTTTAAAAAAAGCAGCATCTGCAGAATGAAATACCCGATCACCCAAATAAATTAAGGCAGACATGGCTGTGTTACTATAGGTCGGAATATGTAGGTGATCGAGTATCGCCGCAAACATTTCAGGACGTTGTAACTTTCCCATAGACAAAAGTGCTGCAATACGAACCTCCGGATTAATATCTCTCAATAGCTCCACTAAGTAAGGCAAATGCTTATCTTCCTCTAATCTAACCAAGAGTCTTGCTCCATACACTCTGTCTTGTTGTCTGGTCGATCGTGTATAAAGTCTTATAGACTCATCGTTCAACTCATAAGCCTGGAATTTCTGTAAAACTTTAATCGCTTTTCTTGCCATAAGCAACACTGATTTATTTTGCTCTTTTTTGGATTCTTGCTTTATAATTTCTAAAGTTTCATAAGCTTTGATCTCAGCCAACTTTGAATAAGCATAACTTCTAACATCCACACTAGATGAGGGCAACTGATCTAAAAGTGCAAAGGTTAATTTAATGGGATCTAACTGCTCGTATAATCGAAGGGCATTAAGTACCCTTATTTCATTTTCACTTTTAAGTTCATTATTCAGTACTCTTAAGGCACTAAATTCATTAGTTTTTCCCTTATCTGCGATAAGATCTCTTTGACTTATCAATGTTTCCTTGAGTTTAATCTGATATTGATTGTACAACTTTACAGACAAGTAAATAACACCAAGAGCAATAGCTATAATTAAATAAATAAAATGAATCAACTTCACAAAAACCAAACCAGCAACCAAAATTTGTAATCCCCCAGCAAGAAAAGTCGCCAATTGTCCAATAACACCTTCTATCTTATTTTGAATATCAAATCTTATAGTTAAATTGAATGGTAAGAAAAATAGTTTGAAAGCGGGTGATTCCAAGGCATCTCGCAATGAAGCTGTGAATGCCTTCCCACTGATAATAAACATGAAGAAAAATAAAAAATCTTCATTAAGTATCTCATAGCCAAAAAAATGGCCCGAAATAAGGCCTCCTATCATGAATAATATTAGAATAATTGGCATTGTCATCAAGGCCACTTTCAAGCCAAATCGATTTAAAATAATATCATTAATAAAAGTTTGAATAATGAAGCTCATGATAATCACGGTCCCATTAAAAAATGACAAAAATCGATTTAATTTATCCTCTTCAGGATGATAAATTTCTATGGTTGCCAAAAAACTATATTCTACAAAAATTGCAGTCCCCATTGAGCAAACTATAAAAATTGATAATAAACGGGTGTAATCATTTTTGAAAATACCTAAGTAGCTTGTATTTTCTATATTTTCATCTTTTTTCAATGAATCAATAAGATCTACGTTATAATTTTTACAAATCAAAACAGTCAACCATAGTATAATGATCATTGCAAAGCATGATATTAGAAGTAAATCATAAGTGTCATCTACAAAAGGGAGTTCTATTAAAAGGGGTATTGAGAAAAAGGCAACAATAGTGGCAACTAATTGACCTGTATCTACACTTCCAATCAATCTTTTTGTTTGCCGAGTATCAAAAATTCTTCCAAATAATCCCCAAAAACCCAGAAGTAAAATGGAGGTCATTGGACCCATCATTACAAAAAGCAAAAAGGGTAATAAAGAAAATCCAGACTCTTTATCTCCCACCTCAAAAAACTCGAAAGCGAGCCTTAAACCACATACAAACAATGTGATAACAGCAGCGTTTCCGATGACTAACTGAGAAAATCTAACTTTTTTTTGAAGGTATACATAGGCTACCGAAGAAATTATACCCAAAGCTCCAGTTATAAAGAAAGACTCAGCGAGATATTCCTCACCTAAAGATTGGATAAATAAAGATTCGGTGCCTACTTGATAACTCGCAAGGAAAAAACCCATAAAAGCGCCGACTCCAAGCAAAAACCACATTTGCCTTTCTTCACCATCTACCGCCCCAAGAAATTTTAGAAATTTGTTTAACACAGTTTCAACAATTAATAGAGATTAAACTTATCGAATTTTACTATAATCGCTTTCAAATGATGTGCGAACACCTTTTTCTACACGCCATGTATAGCACAATACTAATGGAAATAAGCAGAATATATAGCTATATCTTTTATCGAATTTTACGTTTTTTTGGTTTAATTGAACTACTACCTTTTCTTTTAAGTTGAGAATTATAAAAAAGCAGATACCCTACTGATACTGTGAGTGAATGATTGCGGTATTCAAAGTTCTCGTAATAAGAAAGCATATTTTCAAAATCACTACTCACCCCATTTAAACCTAAATGAGAATGCGAGTAATTATACCTTAATTCAAAGAGCATCCGATCTCCTCCAAAAACATCCATGTAAAATCCAGCACCTGCGGACAAGCCATATTGCAACCTGTTGGCATCTACAATTGATTTTTGGTTTTGTAAGGAATTGGCTTCATTAAACACAACCGTATAATCTATTGACTCACCCCCTGTATTATTACCAATATCGGTTGTATACATAGTTCCAGAAGCTGCCAACCAATAGTTCAGTTTAATTCCGGCATTAGCGTAAAATGATAACGGAGAATTCGGAAAATTGACTTGTAAAAGAATAGGAGTTGTTAAATAATGTGAAATAAAGATACTTGAAGCGGAATCCGACATGTTGGGTATATTAGTTAGTGCTCTTGATCTTCGCTCATAATTTAATTCAGAGGTGACAGAAAATCTTTTTGAGGCAACATAAGTCATGATTGCACCAAAATGAAAATTATATCCATTATCTATGTTAAAACTATCTGTATAGGTTGCGTAGCGGTAATCGTGCATGATTAAGGAAGGGCCTCCTTTTATACCCATCCAATATTGAGCTTGAGCAATATTGGAAGTGACGCTTAATACGAAAAATAAAAGAAAATGATGAAATTTCATTCACGCGAATTTTGTCAGCAAATCTACAAAGAAATATGTATTTTTTTTTCAAAAAAACTAAGTTTGGTCCTCTTGCTTAAAAAAAAAAAAAAAATGATTACTTGACTCTTATTTGATAATTTTCTCTTTTTATTCTAAAAAATATTCTACATTTTTGGTCAACCTAAACATTTGCAACCAAATGAATTCTCAGCTGACATGAAAAAAATACATTTACTGATTTTAGTACTTTGTTCTTTTTCTGTTTTTGCTCAACAACCAATCGTTTTTAATCAATTTTACATGAATCCTTATCTCTACAACCCTGCCTATGCTGGCGTTGAAGGGCACTCCGTCTTTTATGGTCTTTATCAGCAACAATGGTCGGGTATAAACGGTGCTCCCACTACCATGCATGGTAGCTTTCATGCGCCATTACCAGGAGGTATAGGTATTGGATTTTCTGGTTACAATATTGAGGAAGGTGGGATATTAAGTACTACTGCCGGAAAAGCATCTATTTCCTATCTTCTGACCATGGATTTAAAACATAATTTAAGATTTGGCTTATCTTTTGGAGGAGGTAGCCAAATTTTAAATTTTGGTGAATTAGATGATCCCTTTGATCCTGCATATGCGAACATCGCCAGTAACAGTACCTTTGCACTTGCTGATTTTGGTCTAACATATCATGCAGGTCATTTTAATTTCGGATTTTCAATACCCAATTTGATTAGCTATGACAAATTTGTTGATAATGACAGTTCAAATCCAATAAGAGTTAAGCCACTAGATAATGTAATGCTTCAAACCTTTTTTCGAGGTCACCTATCGGATAATATCGCCATAGAGCCTCATGTAGTCTACCGATACAATAATTTTGGTACCAGCCAACTCGAAGGAACACTCCTTCTTCACCTATTCCATGTTATTTGGGTCAGTGGTACTTACAGAGAGGACATGAACATCGTTGGAACAGCTGGAGTAAAGTTGAAGGGAAAATTTGGTCTTGGTTACAGTTATGAAACCGGTAATTTAAATATTATGAATGATTTAGGGCCCTCTCATGAAATACATTTGGGCATTCACCTAGGTAAAAGAAAACCTCATGCAAAGCATACCTCATCATTCATTAACTCTAAAAGGCCAGAAAAAGAGGAAGAAGAGGAAGAACAAGTTGATACAGTCGTAATAGAAAAAATAGACACAGTAATCATTGATAAAACAGATACCTTAGAATTAGATAAGCCATGGCAATTAGATGAAACGCGAGGAGAGGTTTTAAAAACAAGTGAAAATGGCCAAGAACAAAAGGCAATAGTAGTACAACATACATCAAAAGAGGGTACTATCGAGGAGGCAATTACTTGGGTTCCTACCGATGAATCATGGGAAATGATTGAGGATCGGACAAAAGAAACCCGAACCAATTCAGAGGGCAAAACTGAAATTGGTGTACAATATGTTAAAACAGACAAAGAAGGAAAATCAGACTCCTTAATTATCTGGGAACCTACTATGAGTAAAGAGGCCATAGATTCAATCATTGATAGAGCCACAATAAAACCAGAAGTTGAGGAAGAACCGATTAAGGAGATCCCTGAAGAAATAACATCTGATGAACTAATACAAGAAGTTGAGGAAGTTGTAAAAGGAAATCATTTATTAGAATTACCTGAAGGTGTATATCTCATCGCCGGCGTATTTGAATATTATGAAAACGCAAACAAATTCAGTGACCAATTATTCTTTAAGGGATATCACGAGGCACTAGTTGGTTTTGTAAGTGAAAAAGGATACTACTATGTTGTTATATACAGATCTGATAGTTTAGCTGAGGTAAAGGCTAAACTAATTCGGGAAAACAAAAAGAAAAATATGAATGAAATATGGATTAAAATACTAAAAGTGAACAGCGAATGATGAGAATATTCAGTGTTTTTAGTTTGTTTTTTATTATATCTAGCCATGCTGTTGGACAAACCGTACCCTACATTAGTTCAGTTAGTCCGCTTTCAGCGACTCCAACAGAGATTGTTACCATTTCGGGATCCTCCCTTAATGGAAGTGAAGTCTTTTTCGGTACGGTAAAAGGAAACATTATATCCAATTCTGATGGGCTCATAGAGGTAGAAGTGCCTTCTGGTGCGAGTTATGGACCAGTATCCGTTCATAACAATAATGGGGTTGCTGTATCGTCCTCATATTTTCTACCCAATTGGGGTGGCAATATATCGAATACAACTGACTACCCCTTCAACGCAGTTAATAGCATAGCTGTAGGAGAACAATA
>CENX01190355.1_pt1 | contig 14073 bp, 8 predicted proteins | sample 361321 | NCBI WGS metagenome assembly CENX01 (sample SAMEA2619678, study PRJEB7988) | marine metagenome | isolation source: saline water (ENVO:00002010), including | reverse complement strand
AAAAAAACCAATCCATCGAGAACTCGTAAAGATCGGTTTACTTCTACTGTAAAGTCTACGTGACCGGGAGTGTCTATAATGTTAAAATGATATGGTCTTGAATCAGCGGTTGGATTGCCTTGGTCAGATGGGAAATTCCAAGTACAAGTAGTAGCCGCAGAAGTGATAGTAATTCCTCGCTCTTGCTCTTGTTCCATCCAATCCATCGTGGCTGCACCATCGTGTACCTCCCCTATTTTATGACTCACCCCCGTGTAAAACAATATACGTTCTGTGGTGGTCGTTTTGCCGGCATCAATGTGCGCTGCGATTCCAATATTCCTTGTAAATTTTAAATCTCTTGCCATGTTTTTCTACTCTAAAATATAGTTGGAATTAAAATCTAAAATGTGAGAAAGCTTTGTTTGCTTCGGCCATTTTGTGAGTATCTACTCGTTTTTTTACGGCAGCACCCTCTTCTTTTGAAGCGGCTAGTACCTCGTTAGCCATTCTCAAGGCCATTGATTTTTCATTGCGCTTTCTTGCTGCTGTAATAAGCCATTTCATAGCAAGAGAAACCTTTCGGTCAGGACGGATTTGCATTGGTATTTGAAAGGTAGCCCCACCAACTCTTCTGCTTCGCACCTCAACATGGGGCATTACATTAGAAAGAGCTTCTTTCCAAATCTCTAATCCTGATTTTTCCTCTTCTTGTTTGCGTTGTTCAACAATTTCAATTGCATCATAGAAAATTGAAAAGGCAACTGATTTTTTTCCGTCCCACATCAAATTGTTTACAAAACGGGTAACCAATTGGTCATTAAATTTCGGGTCGGGTAATAAGGGACGTTTTTTAGATTGTTTTTTTCTCATGATTCACTTAATACGTTTCACACTAGATTTTAGGTCTTTTCGCACCATATTTTGAACGGCGTTGCAATCTACCCTCTACTCCAGCAGTATCAAGTGCACCTCTAACAATGTGATAACGTACTCCCGGTAAATCTTTTACTCTTCCGCCTCGAACCAATACTATCGAGTGCTCTTGGAGGTTGTGTCCTTCTCCGGGAATGTAGGCGTTAACTTCTTTTCCATTAGTCAAGCGCACTCGGGCAACTTTTCTCATCGCCGAATTAGGTTTTTTAGGCGTTGTGGTGTACACTCTTGTACACACACCGCGCTTTTGTGGACACGAATCCAAAGCAGCCGATTTACTCTTCTTGGTAATCGATACTCTTCCTTTTCTTACAAGTTGTGCAATTGTTGGCATACAATTATTTAATTCCTCAATTTATGGGCGTGCAAATGTAGAGATTATTTTATTTTATTCAAACCTAATTACCTTGAAATTTTAACAATTTTTTTAGAGCAAAATCAAATCTTTAAAGAATAACTAAAATTATATTGTGAAGACCAAATAGTCTAGGCTTTTGTTGGTTCGATTATATGTTGTTGCTAAATCAAAAAGAACATCCCCTTTTTTTGATTCAGTTGAGTCCTATCTGCATAATTTTTTAAACTCAATTTAAAGAAAAATACAAAATTTATATTGGAAGAAATTTTCTAATTTTAATTATAAATATTGATCATACTGCTTTATTTCAATTTTTCTTTTTGGTCAGTCCTGATTCCCATTTAACAAAACTTTAAGATATTAGAAACTGAGAAATATTTAATGTTTAACCAAACCAAACCTAATTATCGAAAAATATTACTTTCTACTTATTGTTAGGAACAGACACATGCTAGGCTCAACAAAAAAATAATTATGGGGATAGCAAACGACAAAAATATTCTTCCGCTTTTAGGAGCCAATATTTAAATTAAAAATTCAAACCATTGAACTACCTCTGATTTTGATGGAAATTTTTCCTTGTAAGTTTACGAAGGATCTGTTTAAGTCCTTAGTTACGCTAGCTTCCAAAAGCCTTATCATTGGTCAATCCGATACTTATGCTGTTGTTTTTAAAACTAGGAAGCAGACTAAGTAAGTTCTTTGGCATCTCAGGCGAACAAAAATTTTTTAGGTTATTCATTACAAACTATAGATGAATTATCTATTTAAGATATCAAATCATTAAATCTAATAAAAGCTTTACAGACTGAAGTTGCTGGTCCAGACATTCAATCTTTTAATACTACCTGAGGTTCTGTAAATGATGTTACAGGAGGATATTAATCTTAATCAGTTTCTAACCAATCCTTTTTCGAAGTGGATGTTATGCCTATTAATAATGAAACTGGAAATAGTCTTGACACTCAAAGGGAAAGAGAGGGTGTTGATTTTTGAAATGCAGAAATGGATATAAATCCTGAAAACATCGCTTCAGTCTCGGTTTTAAAAGTAGCTGCCACCGAAGCTTTACATGGTCTACAGGAGCAAATGGGGGTCATTTTGATTACTGCCATAAAGGGAAAGTCAAAAAAGAGAATATGAATTGCCACTAACTCTCAAACAACAGTAATTACATTGATAAAAATACTTTAAAACTTTTTTAAAAAATAATCAGGATGACTTTAATGGGGTCGATTATTCAAGGGAATTAGTCGAATATATGGATAATTTAAACTAAGACTTCTATGCTATTTTTTTATTCAAACAAATTTACTCTGGTTTCACTTATCAATATAGAATGGAAGTCATCTTCAAACCTATTCATTTTTGATTCTTATTAAAAGATTATGGCCACAAAAAAACCTCATGTAAACATGAGGTTTTTTTTAATTAGATTATTCTAAAGTAAGAACTGAATTAATTTACGTCCCACCAAACCTTTTGAACTATAGAGGTTGGATCAGACGAAACAGCACCAAGGTTAGATCCATTTGAATCTTCCTCTGACTGAGGATAATTTAGTTTTACTGGAATAGTTGGTATTACTCCATTAACAGAAGGAGTAAGAACTGGTTGATCTAATCTTCTCCATTCAGCCCAAGCTTCTGTACCACTTGTATAGAGTGAAATCCATTTTTGAAGCCCGATTGAAGCTTTCCAATTTGCTTCATCATAAGAGTTAGCCGATAAATAACCTTCTATAGCTGCAGCATCTGTAATGCCCCAATATTGCATTGAAGCAGTCACAGCCTCATTATAAGCTGTTTCAGCATTCCCTGTTAAAATACCCCTTTGATAGGCCTCAGCTAACAAAAACTTAACTTCAGATAAAGAAATGATGACATGATGAGCCGTGTTAGCAAGAAGATCAGCATGTGGTCTAGAAGTACTGGACTTTAGCACAGAAGCACTGTTGTCATCTAAACCATAAGGCATGCCTACAATATCAGTATTTCCAGGTGCTGGATCAGCAAACATGGCCAACCGCGGATCGTTTAGGTTATTTAATATTGTAACTAATTCTTCACTTATACAAAAGTCATCACGACTACCTAAGACTTTGTCTCTCCACATTGGATTTGATCTGTCGGGTGCAGAGTCAAAGATGAATCTTGGCTCGTCTGCATGCGAGGTGATCAAATCAGAGGCAGCTACAGCAGCATACTGCGAAGCTAAAGATGGTGAAGCATCAGAAACTCTTAATGACAATCTCAACAATAAGGAATGGGCAAATCTTTTCCAATGAGAAATACTACCATCATATATGATATCACCACTTGAGAAAGAGGGAGCGCTTGGATCTATTGATGTAGCGGCTGATTGTAAAGTACTCATCATTCCTGAATACACAGCCTCTTGAGCATCATAAGCTGGGCTATCAAATTCATTATTGATTGCTTGGCTATAAGGAATATCTCCAAAAGTATCCGTTAAAAGCATGTAAGCATTTACCTTTAGAATGTCAATGATAGCTTGCTGGTTAGCTTTTACGTTTTCAGCAATACTCTGAGCCCCGATCAATTCCTTAGCAACTTCAAGTTCCTTAAGAACATCAGTGTAGAAGGAAAACCAAGCATTATTGGCAACACCTGGGCCAAACTGATAACGTGATTCTTCAGCATACTCATTTTGAGCCCAGTGTTGTACCATCAGTTTGCCGTGTTCCATATTTAATGCTCTTCCATGGATTAAATCATACATGGTGAATTGTGCAAAAGAGACCAAATTGGAAGGGTCAACAGCAGTAGCAGAGTTTGGATCTACATTGAGATCTCCAAAATCGTCACAGCTGATTACAGCTGTAAAAAATAATGCACTTGCGAAAATTAATTTATATAATTTCATTTTTCTTTAATTTTAAAAGTTTGCTCTTAAATTGAGACCAAATGATCGAGTAGAGGGTACTTGAGCATTTTCAAGACCTTGATTATTCCCAGATCCAGTAATAATTTGCGGGTCAATGTAGGGAATATCTGATGACAATATTGCAATGTTTCTTCCAAAGAAACTGATATCCAAATTTTCAACAGAAATTAATTCAGAAACAGAGTTTGGAAAAGTATAACTTAACCTGAGCTCTCTGAATTTCAAATAACTAGCCTCATAAGTGTTTGGAGCGGCGAATCTCCACATGCTTTGATAATAATCTTGTGGATTAACACTAGTTGTGTTTTCTGCTCCAGTTTCTGTAACACCAGGTAGAATCATACCATTTACTCTGGTATCCGATTCACCATTAAAGGCTACAGTATCTGGATGCATCCCAGAATATTTTGACCATTGCAAAGATGTAGAGTGCATGATGCCTCCTTGCTGGAAGTCAAATAATGCGGAAAGGTTGATGTTTTTGTACTTAAATGAAGTGCTAAAACCACCAACTGCGTCAGCTATGGCTGTTCCAAGATATTCTCTGGAAGCCGTGGGAACATACATCCCGTTTGCTCCAACAACTGGTCTTCCGTTTACATAAGTGTAGTCTTGGCCCCATAATGACATATAAGGGTAACCTTTAGCAATTCTTGTATTAGCAGCCCACGTGCCACCAACTGCAATATTTTCAACTCCTTCATATAATTCAACTACCTCATTGTTTAGAAGTGTATAATTTACACCAACTGTCCATGTAAAATCTGCGGTTTGTATGGGTGTACCTGAAAGCTGAAATTCCCAGCCCCAATTTCTCATTTCTCCGGCATTTAATATACTAGAAGAATATCCTGTCGCTGAAGATGAAGAAACTGAAAAGATCTGATCTGTAGTATTTCTGTCATAGTAAGCCGCATCAATAAATAGTTTATTGTCAAGTAATCTTAGATCAAGCCCAAATTCGATTTCGGTAGTAAGCTCATTTTTTAGGTTTGGATTATTTTTGGCACTGGGTACCCTGTAAAGTGGATTCGAACCGAAATTAGGCGGTTGAGGAGAAAAAACGTCTGTTAATCGGTAAGGATCAGCATCGTTTCCTGCTTGAGCTCTACTTACCCTTACTTTACCAAAGTTTATTAAGCTGGTCTCTATCACTTCAGAAAATACAAAACTCAATGAGGTTGAAGGATAAAAATAACTGTTGTCTGTTTCAGGCAGTGTAGACGACCAGTCGTTTCGGGCTGCCACGTCTAAATAAATCAACTCTTTAAAGCCTAAAGAAACAGATCCATAGACACTATTAATTCCTCTATCTTGTTGATAAGTTGTGGCAGAAGGATTGTCTCCAGAATTAGCTATATTGAAGAATTTATCTACAACGATTCCCCCATTTGTACTAATTGATGTTCTACTCGATAAAGATTTCATTCTATTGGCACCTACGAAAGCAGTAATACTTAGGTCATCATTGATATCCTTAATGTAATTTAAACGAACATCCATGTTGGTCTCTTGAAATTTTCTTTCAGTTTCAGAATAAGACGATAAATCAACAGATCGTAATGGTGTGCCTTCTCGAATGCTGAATTGATACCAATCAGTACTAAACTGAGTAGCTATTGATAGATCTTCTGTCAATTGATAGCTCAAATTGGCATTCCCGAACAGCCTATTTCTGACATCTTCTTGTAGATAATTGTTACGAATCCAGTAGGGGTTATCAAAATAATTAGGATTTGCATTCCACTCTACAAGTTGTTTTGTATCTGGATCTACTATTGGTCCAACAGGATTCCAAGTGTATTGCTGACCTAAACCATTGTCTTGATTATTTTCTAATCTTTCAATATCCAATTGAGTTTGCCACCATTGATTAAATGCTTGCATTGGATTATTGTTGTTATATCCAGTCGCATTTCTACCATCAGCAGTTGTATTTACATAATTCATTGAAATACCTGCTTTCAGTTTATCTGTTAAATTGTAATTTGAATTTAAACTTAATGAATTACGTTGCAAGTTTGACTGGGGAAGGGTTCCTGTTTGATCCAAATTAGTGTAGCCAAGTCTAAAGCTGCCCTTATCATTGGCACCCTCGAAAGCGATGGTATTATTAACAGTAACACCGGTTTCAAAAAACTCCTCAAAACCATTTTCTGGAGCAATCCAAGGACGTGTTTCTTTGTAATTAGCGGCTGTAGGATCCCACGAGTCCCAGTGTCTAACTAAGACATTAGGATCATACTTTGGTCCCCATGCACCATCTTTTTTGTAATTGGGATATAAATAAGTGGTTCCATCTTGTATTAATTCTGAGAATCCGTGGGGGTAATTAGAATTAGTTGAACCACCACCATACATTTGCTGCATAGGAATGAGGTTATCCACTTGATCAAAAGTGACACTAGAATTAATCGAAACTCCTATACCTCTTTTAGCACCTGAGCCATCTTTGGTGGTTATTAATATAACACCATTTGCTCCTCGTGAACCGTAAAGAGCTGTTGCAGCTGCTCCTTTTAAAACACTCATGCTCTTTACAGTAGATGGGTCGATATCACCTGCCATGTTACCATAATCGTAAGCCCCATTGCCAAAACCACTTTGCTGAGAATTAGAGGCAAAGTTTGAATTATCAACTGGGACACCATCTATAACAAATAAAGGTTGATTGTTTCCTAAAAATGAGTTTGATCCCCTAATTGTAATCCTGGAAGATCCTCCTAATGTTGAGGGAGAACCTTGTATTTGGACACCGGCTATTTGACCTTGCAATGAGTTAATGATATTAGTTTCCTTTGCATTGTCGATGTTCTCGCCTTGAACAGTTTGGATTGAGTATCCTAACGCTCTATTTTCTTTTACAGATCCAAGGGCTGAAACAACAACCTCACTTAGTTGGTTTCCTAAAATCATTTCAACGTCGTAAGATTCTGCCTCGCCAACTATTAAAAGTTGATCTTGAAAACCTATGTATGAAAAGACAATAGTGTTTCCATTTTCAGCTAATATTTGATAATTACCATCAAAATCAGTTGTAGTACCTTGGGATGTTCCTTCTATAACGACGTTTACACCAGGTAATGGATTTCCGTCGGAGTCGAGAACAGTCCCAGAAACTGATTGCTGAGCAAATGTCAATAAAGATGACATCGAAACAACAATGGCTACAAGAATAAAATTTCTCATTTGTTTCATAGTTTGTGTATTATATATGGTTAACGAATTATTCCAGAACTAAAAATTATGTTACGGCGGATTTGGGTGTAGTTTCTAATATATTACTTTGTTATTAAATTTTATTATGGTTATTGTAAATCAAAACTAATGCTTATTTTCTTTTTTAACAAAAAATTAAGATTTTTTTTTTCATCGACCTAAACTTTAATCTAATAGTGTTTTATCTAAGCTAATTGTTTCTTTACTGGACTTTATAATAACTAAGTATAAAGTTTGATTTTAGAAGAATAAATCGCGAAACAAAGTTGGTATTAATATTATATTAATATTTTTGTGTTATTGTTAACTATATTAAATGTTATGAGCAAAATGATAAAATTTATTTTGTTGCTTTTTATGACTACTAATTTAGCCATTGCGCAACAAACAGTAACTGGTGTAATTTCTGATGACCAGGGCCTGCCACTTCCTGGTGCTACAGTTCTTATTGAAGGGACTACCACAGGTGTAACAACTGATTTTGATGGAAATTATTCCATTATGGCTTCTGACGGTGATGTATTAGTAATTAGCTATGTTGGTTATCAATCACAGTCGCTCATCGTAGGTCAGGATGATACGAGTGTTACTCTTATTGCCGGCACACAATTAGATGAGATTGTGGTCTCTGCCCTTGGGGTAAGCCGTGAAAAGAAATCATTGGGTTATGCCCAACAATCAGTTCAAGGTGAAACATTGGTGCAATCTAAAGAAGTGGACTTAAATGTAACCCTATCCGGTAAAGTTGCTGGTGTTCAGATGATTGGTGGTTCCTCTTCCAACTTTGATGCTGGTTTCCTTAGGTTGAGGGGGGAAACTGGTGTCCTCTATGTGGTTGACGGTATTAAAGTAAATTCAATGACCGACATTAATACGGATAACATAGCAAATATTTCAGTATTAAAAGGGGCTGCTGCAACTGCACTTTATGGTGCAGATGCGTTAAACGGAGTTGTTATTGTAACTAGTAAAAAAGCAAAAGATGGAGAGTCTACGTTCACAGTAGATCATACTACTAACGTAACTTCTGTTGCACTATTACCAGAATATCAAAACGAGTATGGCGGTGGATATTACACAGATTGGGACACATTTGAATATAACCCTGCCACTGACCCAGCTTCTTGGGCAGCTTTTGAGGGTCAAAAAATTCCATATTATGCGGCCGATGAATCTTGGGGCCCTAAACTTGACGGTACTTTAGTTCGTCACTGGGACAGCTGGATTCCAGGTCATCCTGAATTTGGACAATTACGTCCATGGGAACCCAATCCAAACAATATCCGGAATTTTTATGATACTGGAATAACAAATAATACTACTTTGGCGTATACCAAAGGAGGTGATAATTATAACATACGATCCTCAGTAAGAAATTTGTCTCAAACACTTGTTTTTCCAGAAGCTAAAAGAGATCAAATAGACTTTAATATCATAGCCTCTGTAGATTTAAGTGATAGTTTTGATTTCTACTCCTCTCTTAATTATCAGTTTAGAGAAACAGCCAACCAACCTGAAAACGGCTACTATGGACTGGGAGCCAATTTCAACCAATGGTGGCAACGTCAGTTGGATATGGATCGACTAAAAAGAAACTATTTTTTTGAAGGAAATTATTACAGTTGGAATTCTAAATCTGTCAGAGATGCTACACCTCTTTATTGGAATGCCCCTCATTTTGTTCCCGATAATAATAAAAGTATACAGAGAAAGGATGTTGCTTTTGGAAACATGGGGCTAAATTATGAATTCAATGAAAATCTTAAGTTTAATGTCGAGGTCAGAAGGCGTTTCAATAATTTTATTTCAAATTCACGAGTGGCTTTTGGAGGTCTAGATTTGCCCTCTTTTTCTGAAAGCAACTTTAGGTTTATACAAAATGAAATTTATGGACAAGCTACCTACAACAAAAGGTTTAATGATTTAGATGTCAACGCTCTGGTTGGTTACCAAATGCAACAAAATAGATTCAATCAGATCAGTGCTAGTACTGTGGGTGGTTTATCTGTCCCTGATTTTTATAATATTGCTACATCAGTTGACAGACCCAATTACACTGGAACCCTGAGCGAATTTAAGTTGATGTCAAATTTTGCCCAAATATCCCTGGGTTACAAAAGTATGTTTTATCTTGATGCCTCTTATCGTTTGGACTGGGGCTCTAGTGCTAATTCTGATGATAACCGTATTGAAACAATAGGTCTATCGGGTAGCTTCTTAATTGACCAACTTCTAAATTTTGGAAATCAAGTTTCTTTCGCAAAACTTAGGGGAGGCTTTTCACAGGCACCCATTTTCCCTGATCCTTATCAAACAACAAGTTTTTATAACGTAGGAAATCCTTATGGGGGTAATGCTACTTTCTCTGTACCTAACACACAGGCTAATGCGACTCTTCTGGGTGGAACTCGAGACGAATTAGAAGTTGGTCTTGAATTCAGGTTCTTTACCAATCGTTTAGGAATTGATGTGACTTATTTTGATAGAAAAGACAAAGAATTACCTATTGCTATTCCTGTTACTGCTACTTCAGGATATACTGGATTATCTATTAATTCTGGTCAAACCTCTTCTAATGGTATTGAAGTAACTTTTAATGCCACTCCTTTTCAAACAGAAGATTTAACATGGGATATTTCCTTAAACTTTGCAACCCTTCAAAAAACTGTTGATTTCTTGGCAGAAGATATTGAAGTTAATGTACTCGATAGTTGGGTAAGTTGGGGAGGGCTTCAATTCCAAGAAATCGTGGGTGAAGAATGGGGGACTTTTGTTGGAAGAAAACGAAAATATGATGCCAACGGCACTCCAATTTTGACTGATGGCGGTAGATTTGAATACGACAGCAACGAAGTCTTAGGAAATATTCTTCCTGACTTTACAGGTGGGATTCTTTCATCCGTTCAATACAAAAATTTTTATTTAAACTTGGGCCTTGACTTTCAAAGTGGTGGATTATTCTACTCAACGACAAATATGTTCACCTACTATTCAGGCCAACATTTAAATACTGTAGGAAACAATGACAAAGGGATTCCTGTCCGGAATGATCCTGACCAAGGGGGTGGTTTTCATGTAGTAGGTGTCACCGACAGTGGTGCTCCTGTAGACCTTTATATGGATGCACCCTCATACGGTAAACGATATTTTGGTACCCACGACGAATGGCTTTATGATGCCTCTTATTTAAAATTACGTCAGTTGCGTTTGGGATATTCTGTTCCAAGTTCAGTATTAGATGGCACTTTTGTAAGAAGTGCTGATGTTTCTATACTAGGAAATAACTTGTTATTGCTCTACTCTAACATAAAACACGGTGGGCTCGACCCAAGTGAAATTGAAGGTAATGGTGTTATTGCCGGAGAATTCAGACAAGTTGAAGGTGGTCAGTTGCCTCCTTCAAGATCTGTTGGACTTAATGTAAAACTTAACTTTTAATAAAGAAAAGCATGAAAAATTATATTAAAAATTGGAGCTTAATACTGCTAATAGTATTTCCCTTTCTGGCTTGCGAAACTGTAGATTTTGGAGATACAAATGTTAACCCGAACTCCCCTTCCACAGCCTCAACAGCAGCCCTTTTGTCTAATGCAGAAACCTTCATTCCAACTATTGTGAGTGAAGTGAATAGTAACCTTATGGTGCAATACATTTCTGAAATTACCTACACTGAAGATTCAAGATATGAGCAGTTTGAGTGGTCTTATGATGCATGGTATTCTGGACCTCTGAAGGATTTACAAGAAATAATTGATTTAAACACCTCTGATCCAGAAACCTATAAAAATGGAGGAGCAACAGAAAATCAAATTGCTGTTGCGCGCATCCTCAAGGTATATTTTTATCTTTATCTTACTGATCGATGGGGAATGATTCCTTATTCAGAAGCCCTTCAAGGTTCTGATAATATTAAACCTAAATTTGATACACAAGAGGCTATTTATACTTCTCTTTTCACTGAAATTGATGAATCCTTGGGATCTATAAACAATAGTGGTGCGCTAATTGGAGACATTTTATTCAACGGTGACATGTCGCATTGGAAAAAGTTTGCCAATACACTAAAATTAGTGATGGCAATGCGAATTTCTAATGTTAACCAATCACTTGGTCAACAAAAATTGACCGAAGCCTATAACGCAGGTGTCATTGGCAGTGTAGCTGAAAATATTCACTACCCGTATTTGACTGAGGACACCAATGACAATCCATGGCAAGACCGTTTTCAAACCCGCGAAGACTACGCTGTGAGCGATGTTTTCGTAAATTGGTTAGTAGACCACAATGACCCGAGAATTACATCATATGCAGAGCTTCCACTTTCTGATGCAACGGGCACTTATGTAGGTTGCCCTTATGGTGTTCAAAACCCAAACGTGCTGCAATCTGATATTTCATTTATTACAGACGATATTATTTATGACGGTACACAAGCAGGAGGTATGATTTTTAGCTATGCACAAGTATGTTTTTCAATGGCAGAAGCCGCTCTCAGAGGAATGACAACAGTAGGGGATGCTGAAACATGGTATAATTTGGGTATTGATGCTTCCATGAAACAATGGGGTATTTCAGCAGCCGATGCATTCAGCTATAAATCACAAGCTACAGTGGCTTATGACGCCACAAAAGGGCTGGAGCAAATAGGTACTCAAAAGTGGGCTGCATTGTACTTACAGGGCGCTGAGGCTTGGTCAGAATGGAGACGTTTAGATTTTCCAAAATTAGAACCAGCAGAAGATGCACTTTCTGGAAATGGTATTCCTCTTAGAAATGGCTACGCTGCGCTTACAAAATCATTAAATGAAGAAAACTATAATGCAGCTGTTTCCTCCCAGGGAGCTGATACTCAAGACACCCGCTTATGGTGGGACACCAAGTAGCCAATTGCTTGTTGATTGACAAAAAGCACCTATTTTTATAGGTGTTTTTTTTTGGAGCATGTTCCGTATGAAACAATTTATTTTCTTAACACTACTTTTTTTTTACTCGATATGTATAAAGGCACAGTTAGTTTCTGTGAGTGAATGTGATTTGTTTAGGGGAGGTAATATCAACTTGGTTAAGTTGGTTGAGGAAAATAAAAGATATAAAGGTTCCCCATATCTTAGAGAAAAATTTGAACAAACAGAATTAGTGTATCAATCAAAAAGAAAGTTTCAGGGTTTAATGCGCTACCACATGGGCTATCAAGTATTTGAGTTTAAAAATACTACTGGGGAACTTTTTAAAATTTTACCAGAAAATAAATTCAAAGTAATTCACCAAAACATCCCCTTTGTCAGGGAAAAGTTAGTGCTAAAAAATCATCCCACACTTGATGGTGTTTTTCAAGTTCTTTATATTGGAAAAAATTATAGATTATTACACTATCTAAAAAAAGAGTTAGCTCAAGCTCGAAAAGAGGCTATTACTCCCCCTACCACTGGTGCAAGCGAAGGCCCACTACCCACTTGGATTGACAGCAGTTTTTTTATATTAATGAGAGGTAATGAAGGAGTTAGAATAGAAAGAACGCACAACAAAATGATTAAGTTGAAGTTTTTAGAAACTAATACTTATAAAGACTATATTAAAGGCCATAAATTAAAACTCAATAATGCTAAAATGCTTGTGGCATTAGTAAAGTATATAGACCAAAATGAACCCTAAACTTTAAATTTGAAAAAAACTAACAGTACAATTATTTTTGGCCATCGTGCTGTCTTTGAAGCCTTAGCATCAAAAAATAACATTGAGAAAGTATTTCTATTGAAAGACAGTAAAAAACCAAAATTTAAAATGCTAAAACAACAACTTAGAGAGCATCATATTGCTATTAGTTATGTGCCAAAAGAACGTTTTGAAAAGTTTAATATTAAAAATCATCAAGGAGTAGTTGCTCAAATGTCTGCCGTTGAGACCCAAAGTCTGGGGGCTGTTATTGAAAGCATAGAAACAAAAGAAAATCCTCTGTTAATTTTATTAGATGGAGTAACCGATGTAAGGAATTTTGGTGCTATTTTAAGAACAGCTTCAGCAGTTGGTGTTGACGGCGTTATAGTGCCCTCAAACGGAAGTGCTCCATTAAATGGTGATGTAGTAAAAACATCAGCAGGAGGTATTTTTCATGTACCGATCGTTAAAGTCAATCATCTTAAAGATGTCATCTATCAGCTAAAGGAATTAGACTTTACCATCGTAGCCATCACAGAAAAAGCTTCAGCATCAATTTATACTAAAAAATATAATGGACCAATAGCAGTAATTTTTGGAGCAGAAGACAAAGGCATATCTAAAGGAATTTTAAAAATGTTAAATAATCAAGTTAAAATTCCCATGAAACAACACTCTGATTCTCTTAATGTTTCTGTAGCTTCAGCTGTGGTTCTTTATGAAATAGTGAGGCAACGTGTAAAATGATTTAACATTTAGGAAAAATGAATATACCTCTGGCGGAACGTATGCGTCCTAAAATGCTTGCCGAATATGTTGGGCAGGAGCATTTAGTAGGAAGAGATGGTGCTTTTTCAAAAATTATTAAGCAAGGTATATTACCCTCTCTCATTTTATGGGGGCCCCCAGGCACAGGCAAAACTACTCTAGCACAACTGTTAGCTCAGGAAAAAGAGCGTCCTTTTTATCAATTATCTGCAATCAATGCAGGAGTGAAAGAAGTTCGTGAAATCATTCAA
>CENX01178497.1_pt1 | contig 14073 bp, 14 predicted proteins | sample 361321 | NCBI WGS metagenome assembly CENX01 (sample SAMEA2619678, study PRJEB7988) | marine metagenome | isolation source: saline water (ENVO:00002010), including | reverse complement strand
CGCGAGCCAAAAACCTCAGAAAGATTAGCTTTTAGCGCTGTAATCGCTTTGGCGTTGGTAGGTATCACGCCTTTTAAGTAGCAGATATTTTCAACATCGTGATGCGAAGCGCCGCCTGCTAGTGGCTCAACAGCGACTTCAATACCACTAATGCCGGTCTCAATCGCAACCGTCTGAACACCGAGGGCACGCGCTTCGTCGGTACTATGACAGTGCAAGTAAACCGGTAGACCCAATGATTTAAGTGCAGGAATTAAATCTAATGCGAAAGCAGGTGTCAGCTGACCACTCATGTCTTTAATACATAGTGAGTCCAAACCGCCGCCAGCCTGCTCGGCGATAGTAATTAATTTTTTAGCATAATTGACGTAGTAAGTGCTGCTGTAGCAAGCTGTACTAGAGTTATTCGCTGGCTGAACATAGGACAAGGCAGCTTGCACATGCACACGCTTTACTAAGGCCGGTTGGCCTTTACTGTTCGCGAGCGCATTAGCCGCAGCGGCCTGTTGATCTTTTTTCACCATGTATGAAATGGAGAAACGAAGATTTTCAGCGTCATTTAAAGCATCAAAGTTGCGAATAATCAAGGTATTATTTTTTTCGCTATCACCACCAGCATCCACTAACAGATCAATACTTTGCTGCTGAACATCGGTAGCATAATGTTGAAAGCCTAATTGATTTGCACCACGCATGAGTATCTGCAGTGGCAAGCGAGCGCCCTCAGCATTGATCACACACTTAGCATTTCGTATAACTTGATAGGGATTAAACCCGTGCTCTAAGGCAATTTGATAGCTCTGACCACCGCCAATTTCTAAACTAGAGAAACCCACCGCCATTGCTTGTTTGACCATCAGGCTTAATTCTGCCTGATTAAAGGTCCAAACACCCGTTGACTGCATCATATCGCGCAAAACCCAACCAATATTGACGGCCTTGGCAGCTTCACTACTCACTGAAGCTTGGCTTTCTGTTGATGCCATTAAGAAGTCCCCAAAGAAATAAATTTAAGTTAATAAATGATACCGCATGTGAGCGACGCTAAAAAGAAAATTTTTAAAGTGCTACGCCTGCTTTTGCGTTAGGCAGTGAAAAAAATAGCCAAAAAATCACAGTTACTGGTAGTCCAATATCAAACAAAAAATCACTAATCAATAAACAGCAACATTGTTGGGGGAAATACTATCGTAGGAATATTAGCGGCAAACATTGGCGCACGATTATAAATAGCAGCTTTAAAATAGACCGCATTAAACGACATCACGCCACTAAAATTTAAATAAGAAACATCATAATTCGAGTTTCTTTGACGCAGTGATCGAGCATGTTATTTATTGCTAGTTGGTACTGCCCGCAATAGCTGTATGCTTTTTTAGCTTGATTTGGGCAGGTTTTTTATGAATCGTTAAAGCAATAGACCCCCCAAAATCTGACCGTAAAAGAACTTTAATAGCAATCACTTTACTTGTCAAAGAAACAATCAAGGGGGAAAGAATGACTGAAAATGAAGGAATTGGTGGGTCGTGCTGGGTTCGAACCAGCGACCAATTGATTAAAAGCCAACTGCTCTACCAACTGAGCTAACGACCCCGAACTTTTTTAACACTGCATAATGACCGTATTCCAATGAATTGTCTTAGGGTAAATACCGAAAAACATAAATTCATTGCATCATATTTGTCTAGAAAAGTGGCTATATTAACGGCCAAACTACAAAATACAAGACATTTTTTCTAGTAAATTGAAGAATTTAATAGAAATAAGAGATTCTCGGTATTTTTTAATAATAATGCGTCGGATCAACTACCCCCGCAGATTCAAAACCTTCGGCACGCAACCTACAACTATCACATTTCCCACAGGCTTGACCGCTATCATTCGCTTGATAACAGGAGACCGTTTGCGCGTAATCGACACCTAAAGAAGCCCCTTGTTGAATAATTTCAGCTTTCGTCATCTTCAACATTGGAGCATGAATTATAGGGCCATGACCCTCAACGCCGGCCTTAGTTGCAGTATTAGCCATCGCCTGATACGCCGCTAAATAGTCTGGGCGGCAATCGGGGTAGCCAGAATAATCAACCGCATTGACACCGATAAATATTGCATCTGCCTTGATCACTTCAGCATAGCCAAGCGCAAAACTTAAAAATACTGTATTCCTAGCTGGCACATAGGTAATAGGGATGCCTTCTGAGGCCTGCTCTGGCACCTTGATATCCATATCGGTTAGCGCTGAGCCTCCAATAACACTCATATCAAAACTGATGACACGATGCGCTTTAGCTTCACTGGAATGCGAGAGTTTTTCTGCCGCTGCTAATTCAGCACGGTGTCGTTGGCCATAATCAAAGCTAAGGGTATAACACTGATAACCTTCTGCTAAAGCAATGGCTAAAACGGTGGCCGAATCCAGGCCACCAGAAAACAACACGACTGCTTTTTTTTCTTTCATAACTCTACCAACTGTCTAATAAAATAGATGCCTATCTTTATCGGCCTGATTCATCACCCCAAATTAGCTTATGCATTTGTATCTGCATACGAACCGGTAATCCACTATCAAGTATCCATTGGGCAAGCAATTGTTCATTAAAATCATCTTGACGCTGAATAACACCCTCAACATCAAAGACAGGAGAAAACAAAATATTGTCGACACGATCGTAAAGCTGATACTGATCGATAATCTCAACTGACCAGATAAAATCCTCTCGATTGCAGATCACGAATTTAACCTCATCTTGTGGTTCGAGTAGAGGAATGTTTTCGTAACAATTTTTATCTAACTCTTGAGAACTGGGTGCTTTCAAATCAACCACTCTTTTAACTCGGGGGTCTACATCGGCAATATCGAATGCACCACTGGTCTCTAGTGAAACTTTATAGCCTTTATCACAAAGTTGAGTTAAAAATGCAATGCAGTTATTTTGTGCCAATGGTTCACCGCCCGTGACACAAATATACTCAGTTTTATAAGCCTCTATTTCATCCATCAATACTGACAACGACTTAACAGATCCGCCTTTAAATGAGTAAGGTGTATCGCAGTAACTACAGCGTAATGGGCAACCCGTTAAGCGAACAAACACGGTTGGAAAGCCCACCAAAGAAGATTCACCTTGAAGCGAATAAAAAACTTCAGACACGCGTAAACTTAGATCAGTGACTAGCGTTTGAGAATCAACAGAGACGGGCTTAAATAGCGCCATTATTGTAGCCTTTAAATCAATAATTAGCGCAAATTACTGTTTAAGTATTCGCGTGCAGGATTGGCCGCCGTACTCTCAGCATGATCGCTAAGAACGGATTCGAGCGTACTTTTAGCCTTAGCTGACTGACCTAACTGATGGTAAACCTTACCTAATTTAAATTTAGCCTCAGCTACTTTCTTATGCTGTGGGTATTGCTCGATCAAGGATAAAAAAGAATCGCGAGATAGAGGTAATTCCATCGCAAGGTACTGCAACTCACCCAACCAAAAATATGCGTTCGGTATATAACTTGAACTAGGATAACGCTTAATAAAGCCCGCCATTGAAGCCTGTGCGCGCTCGAACTCTCGGTCTTTAACTAACTGGTAAGATTCGAGGTAAGCTTTCTTTGCCTCTTCTTCGATTGACAGCGAGGGTTCTGCTTGATCAAGCTCATTGACTGCTGGCTGAGCTGTGACCAAAGGAACAAATGAAAAACTTAGCTCTTCTTTATCAGGCGCGGGCTTAGCCTCAACCTGTGACTGATTAACAACACTCAATCGATGATCTAGATCGAGGTAATCATCAATAAGCTTTCGATCGAGCATTTCAATTGCATGACGCTGCTCTTCCACTAAACCACGCAACTGTCGCAATTCGGCTTGTAAAGATTGAAGCTGCAAAAGTATGTCTGCATCCGAAGCGGCAGAAGAAACTGCAGCGGAAGTGGTATCATCAAAGATCTGGGTATTGCTCTGCTGATCACTTAGGGCATCAAAATATCCATCCCTTGGGTATTGCTCAGCAGGAACAATCGTTGACTCAGCTTCAACGACTTCAATCTGACCCAAAGCAAACATATAGCTTGGTCCCAGTAATAACAGTATCAACAAAAATCTAGCCAATTGGTCAGTGCTGTTAATCGTGGTATTTCTCATTGCCGCATCCTATCTTTAGAAATCAGCCACCTCGTTTAAGCAAAAATTGCCATCACATTTATCGGCATCAGCAAGCTGAGCTAACGATTGCTTTAATGGATTATTTTAGCTCAACGCGTCGATTCATTGCATAATCTTCACTAGTGCTTCGCAAAGCGACGGGGCGCTCCTCACCAAAGCTAACCACTTCTATCCGAGCACGAGAAATCCCTTGAATAGCGAGATAGTCAGCGACCGCTTTTGCACGCCTTTCGCCAAGTGCTAAATTATATTCGCGTGAACCGCGCTCATCAGCATGACCTTCGAGGACTATAACATCACTGTTGTTACGAAGTGCGGCAGCTTGTGCATCGAGCGAAGCCCGCACATCGCTACCCAGAGACGCTTGATCATAATCAAAATAAAAGACATTTTCTAATTGAACCACTGGCTCAACTGGAATCTCAACAGCACTTGCCGAATCAACTCCTGAACTAACAGCAGTGGAAGTACTACTGCTAGCATTAGCCGCGTTGTCAGCCGCACTGGCATCTTGCTGCTCAGTTGTCGCACATGCTGACAAAAGAGCCATTAAAAACAATAAAGAAATATATTTTTTTATCATCATTGATTATCACCCACAATAGAAATTAAAAAAGTAAAACTCGCTATGTTACGCCATTGTATAGCCATTCAGCATGCATGCAATACCGTTTTTGAGTCCGAAATGAAAAAATTTCGAAATCATATAACAAAGATAATCTGACTGTAACAGAAACAGACCAGCGACGCAGATCGCCGACTTTGCATCAATACGGTGACCAAGCGGGCTCTCTTACATCGCTCGATGGCGACGGTAAACGAAATTTAATACCCCCATCAAGCGAAACAGCGGCTAACACACCACGCCCCGCATACTTCGTCGCGTATAACAGCATGGTGCCATTGGGTGCAATACTGGGCGATTCATCCAGCGATGAACTAGTTAAAATAAGCAACCGACCTGTTGCTAATTCCTGCCGAGCAATATGGTAACCTTGTTCGTCACCATGAACCATCACTATACTTTTACCGTTGGGCATTACACTCGCTCTCGCATTGTAACGCCCTTTGAACGTTAATCGCTTCACCTTCTTGTCAGCAAGCGTAAACTGATAAATCTGCGGCTTACCGCCGCGATCAGAAGTGAAAATCAACGATTGACCATCGGGCAACCAGCTAGGCTCGGTGTCAATGGCGGAATGATGAGTGATTTTTTGTAATTCAGCAGTGGCTAAATTCATTAGGTAAATATCGGGGTTTCCGTCTTTCGATAACACCATGGCCATATGCTTGCCGTCGGGTGACCATGCAGGTGCACTATTGAGGCCTGGAAAATTAGTTAATTTCTTACGCTGACCGGTCGCAATGACTTGTTGATAAATGGCAGGGCGCTGGGTTTCAAATGAAACATAAGCGATCTGCTTGCCATCGGCAGACCATGCCGGCGATAAAATGGGTTCTGCGCTACGTAAAATTTCACGCCAATTCGCGCCATCAGCATCTGCTAAAATTAAACGGTAACTCGACACTCCAAGCTCATTCCGTTGGACCGACACGTAGAGCATACGGGTCGAAAATACCCCTCTTATGCCAGTCAATTTTTTAAATACCGCATCACTTAATTTATGCGCTATTGCTCTTTCAGCATCACGTCCATCACGTATTTCATCCTCCAATAACTCGCGCTGCGTATGCACGTCAAACAAGGTGTATTTGACGGCCATTTTATTACGGCGGTTTTCGGACCGACCAATCAACAAATAATCGACGCCTAAGGCTCGCCAATCACGAAAATGAACTTCATCGGCATGACTGGGAGAACTTAGCATGTCATCGCGATCTAGAACAGAAAACTGCCCGCTGCGCGTTAAATCAGCCGCTATAACCGCAGCAATATCTTGCTGAACTGCACGTCCTTTATTCTGAAAAGGCACAATCGCAATTTTGGTAGGATCTTTGACCCAGTCAGTGACTTCAATAACCAAATCAGCCGAGCTTAGCCCTGAAAAAAAGATTACCACTAAACAAAAGTAGAATCGAAAATTAACTCTCACAAACGTAAATCCTCTGCTGAAAAACGAAATACAAACTCACGAAAATGCTGATCAAATACTACTGCAGGCAAATTCTTTATAAAACGAAAATCACCTGCTTTTTTCACGGCGAGCAAACTCGACTGGTCAAAGGCATCACTACCGCTACTCGATGCAAGAGTAACAGCAACCACACTTCCAGAGACCGATAACCGAATCTTAACCAGACATACCATATCGCGCCTTGCGCTGGGTGGCAATTGCCAGCGCTGCTGCATTTGCTGACTAATCATGCCGGCATAACGCGCGACCAGAGAATGCTGATCTTTGTCGATGTCAGCCTTTGATTCAGAAGACATCGATGCCATTAACACCTCCTCTGCCGCAAGTTGCTTAACCGTTGGAGCGACCTCCTTGGGCTTAGGTTCTGGCGGTTTAGGTTCTAGCGGTTCAGGTTCTAGCGGTTCAGGTTCTAGCGATTCAGTCTCTATTCGCTGAGGCTTAGATGGCTCAATCATGGGTTTAGCCTTTGGCTTTGGCTTTGGCTTGGCTTTTAGTTGAGCTTTTGGCTTTGGCAAGTCTTGCACGGACACTAAACGCGCATCAATGGCTTTGATTTTGGCGCTCACAGCCACTTCAGAAGATTCTGGCGTCCAACCTATAGTCAACAGCGCAACCACGCCACAATGCAACAGTACGGCTAACATTAGCGGTAATCGATAAGCAGTTAAATCAACCATTGCCGGTCCATAATCGTCTGTTGGTCGATAACATCATTGGCTTATTAAGGCGTCTCTGTGACAAGGCCAACTGAACTTGCTCCCGCCGACTGAAGACGAGTCATTAACCCCACTACCTCGCCATATGGAATGTTTTTATCCCCCCAAATCAAGACTGGCGTTGCGGGTGATTGCTTGATCACCTTCGTCACTCGTCGCTCAAGTAAGTCAACAGCAATAGACTTATCAGGCGCCGCACCTAAATTAAGATATAAACTGCCATCGGCTCTTATCGAAACAATTAACGGCTCATTAGGCGTGTCATCAAGAGGGGCAGATGGTGCCTGTGGGAGATCAACATCAACACCTTGCATTAATAATGGCGCTGTAACCATAAACACAATCAATAACACTAAGGTAACATCAATGTAGGGGACGGCATTAATCTCAGCGATTAGCTTGCGCTTATTTTTTCTTCGACCCATAAAGTAATTGCCCTATTTGGTTAAGCGCTCTTGCGCCATAACGGTATGCACTTGACGATGCAAAATACTCGAAAATTCATCAGAAAAGGTTTCGTATCGACTGATTAACATATCCACTCTGGCAGCGAAGCGATTGTAAGCAATCACAGCCGGTATTGCGGCAAATAAACCCATTGCGGTTGCGATTAATGCCTCAGAAATACCTGGCGCTACCGCCGCTAATGTCGCTTGGTGTGCATTCGCTAAACCGCGAAATGAGCCCATAACACCCCAAACCGTGCCAAATAAGCCAACATAGGGACTGGCCGAACCGACGTTCGCTAAAAAAGGTAAATGCTTTTCTAAGTATTCTTCTTCTCGCGCTAATGACACGCGCATAGCACGCTCTGCGCCACTCAAAATAACCTCTGAATCAATATTTTCCTGCTGTCTCAAGCGAGAAAACTCTTTAAACCCAGCGCGAAAAATTGCCTCAACGCCGCCAATTTCTTCTGACTCGGCACGCACACTGCCCGATCGATACAGTTGGCCTAAATCAACACCGGACCAAAACTCTTCTTCAAAATCCAGTAGTTCGGCGTGCGCTTGCCTAAAAACCGCCAACCGTTGAAAAATCATCACCCATGAGGAAATAGAGGCCAGCACTAAGCCCAACATGACTAACTGAACAAGCACGCTCGCTTGTGATATAAGACTCCAAAGGGATAACGGCTCAGCCACAAAACGACTCCTACTATTACTTATACTTGATTTTTAATGGGGCATTATCTGCTTAATAAGTGACTCTGGCATTACTGCCGGTTGTTGAGTATCGCGATCGACACAAGCTACTTTTACTTCAGCTTCGCACAGTAATTGGTTATCACGATAGACTTGCTGTTCAAATACCACCGCCACCTTGCTGCTTTTTTTGACCACGGCTGAAATTAACAAGTAATCGTCTAATAGCGCTGGCGCTCGATAATTGATCGTTAAGGAGTGCACAACAAACATTAACTGATCGGCAAATATAGCCGCCTTACCAAAACCTAACTGACGCATAAACTCAGTTCGCGCCCGCTCCATATACTTTAAATAATTAACATAAAAAACAATGCCGCCAGCATCGGTATCTTCTATATAAACACGAACATCAATAGTTGTTGATGATAAGGCTGACGGCTGATTATTTGACATCAATTCCACACTATTGTTCGCACTGCGGCGGTGTTATTTCAAAATGCTCATAGGCATGACGAGTCGCAATACGGCCTCGTGGGGTTCGCTGAATGAAGCCCTGCTGAATCAAAAAAGGCTCTAACACATCCTCTATGGTGCCACGCTCTTCACTAATCGCTGCCGCTAAGTTATCAACGCCCACCGGACCACCATCAAACTTCTCGATAATACAGAGCAACAACCGTCGGTCCATATGATCGAAACCTAGAGGGTCAATATTTAAAATATCCAGCGCCTGTTCGGCTACTTGCTGGGTCACAATGCCATCATATTTAACGTCAGCGAAATCCCTAACCCGGCGCAATAAGCGATTGGCAATACGTGGCGTACCGCGTGAACGTCTAGCAATTTCTGTGGCTCCAGCGCCTTCGATGGTCACGGCTAATAAATCAGCAGCTCGCATAATAATTTGGCTCAAATCATCCAAACTATAAAACTCAAGTCGTTGAACAATACCAAATCGATCACGCAGCGGCGAAGTTAATGAACCCGCTCGGGTTGTGGCTCCTACCAAGGTAAACGGCGGCAAATCCAATTTAATCGACCTTGCGGAAGGCCCCTCACCAATCATAATATCCAGTTGGTAGTCTTCCATAGCCGGATACAAGACTTCTTCTACTACTGGACTCAAACGATGTATCTCATCGATAAACAACACATCATCTTTCGTTAAGTTAGTCAGCATGGCGGCTAAATCACCCGGCCGTTCTAAAACTGGGCCTGAAGTTGAATGAAGGGTTACGCCTAATTCATTGGCAATAATGTGCGCCAATGTCGTTTTGCCAAGGCCAGGTGGACCAAAAATCAAACTGTGATCTAAAGCCTCTTGCCTGTTTCGGGCGGCGGCAATAAAGACCTCCATTTGAGATCGAACCACTTGCTGACCAATATAATCAGCCAGCAACTTAGGCCGTAGAGCGCGGTCATGCTGTTGCTCCTCTGTCGCTGCATCACCGGTAATTAATCGATCAGCTTCTATCATGACTTATCCTAAACTAACGCTTTAACATAGTTTTTAAAGCTGCGCGAATGGCTGCTTCAATGCTGTGAATTTCACTAAAATCAAGCTTGGCTAAAGACTTACTAGCCTCGACCGGTTTATAGCCTAAAGCAATAAGAGCAGTTTCTGCCTCAGCTAAAATCATAGACTGTGATGAAGATGTACTGCCCGCACCGCCGATCTGTTCGGCGGGTAAATCCACGTGCCATTCCTGTAAGCGATCTTTCATTTCAACAATTAAACGTTCAGCCGTCTTTTTGCCAACGCCTGGCAGGCGCGTCAATGAGGCAACATCAGAAGCGATAATACAGTGACTAAAATCCGCTGCATCCATGCCCGATAAAATAGCCAACGCCAATTTAGCGCCTACACCATTAACTTTGATCAAAGTACGAAATAATTGTCGCTCAGACTGATCAGCAAAACCGTACAAAAGTTGAGCATCTTCACGTACTACAAAATGTGTTAACAGTTTAATTTCTGCACCCAACGCCGGCAAGTCAGTAAAAGTGTTTAACGATACCTGTACATCATAACCGACGCCATTGACCTCAATCACCAGCCACGGGGTGGATTTTTCGACTAACTGTCCAACTAAATAACTGATCATGGTTGTATGATTGACTCTCACTGCCATTAATTTTTTGGGGTTCTGAATCGTTTAACGCAACGCTCCATAGGGATTATCACTGTAACTGTGGCAAAGTGCTACTGCTAAAGCATCGGCCGCATCGGCCGATGGCGTTCGATTCAAGCCTAATAAACGAACCACCATTGCCTGCACCTGCTTTTTGTCAGCGGCACCGGTTCCAGCAACTGCCTGCTTTATCGTCCTTGGAGCGTACTCTCCCAAAGGCAAGCCCGCCTCGGCAATAGCGAGAATAGCCGCGCCCCGCGCATGACCCAGTTTTAAAGCCGAACTGACACTTTTTCCCACGAACACCTGTTCGATAGCCGCTTGACTAGGCGCGTACTGCCGAATCAGCTCGCCGATATTTTGATAGATCGTCAATAATCGCATGGGCAAATCATCAGTAGGCATGCGAATACAACCACTGGCCACATAGCTTACTTGATTTTTTTCTACTTTAATAAGGCCGTAACCCGTGATCCGTGATCCTGGGTCGACACCTAAAATGATGCTCAAAAGTGGTCACTCATCGTCATAGTATTAAAAATCTAACCTGCGCGATAGTTCATCGAGTTATCGGCCTATCGCATAATCCTGTCAGATTATACCTCGCAAGTAAGGATTTGCACTGAAGATCTGATCATTAGTCGGTATAAAAGAAAAAAGAGAGGAACGCTATCAAATCAGCGTTCATTTAAGAAAGAGTAGACCTGACCCCTGATGCCATAGCGAAACAGAAATCAGGCTCATACTGACGTTGAATCGAACTATTTTAAATCCCTGTAAAAATATATACGCTCATCGATAGCCAGCACCCACCAGGAAACGCTGGCTTGACAAAATAAGCCTAGTGGAGAAAGGCCATGCCAACCACAGTGCAAGCGCAAAAGTGAGTCTCAGTTCACAACTAAAATGTAAAATCAGCAGGTCTTATTCAGCCATTGATAGAATGCCGCAACAGGCCGTGGCGGCTAATCGGACTGGGGGGGCGCCTCTATTTGACGTAATTTAATGTTTAATTCGCGCAACTGCTGGTTATCGACAGCGCCAGGTGCTTCAGTCATAACACAAGCCGCGGATTGCGTCTTTGGAAAGGCAATGACATCGCGAATCGAGCTTGCCCCACTCATGAGCATGACCAAGCGATCAAGTCCAAACGCCAAACCACCGTGCGGCGGCGCACCGTATTTCAGCGCATCGAGTAAGAAACCAAATTTTTCCTGTGCCTCTTCAGCACTGATCGAGAGTAAGCGGAATACTGCTGACTGCATGTCAGCTCGGTGAATTCGAACTGAACCGCCACCCAATTCAGTGCCATTTAAGACCATATCATAGGCCTGAGATAAGGCCGAACCAGGATCTTTTTCGAGTGCCTCAGGACTGCATGAAGGGGCTGTAAACGGATGATGCAATGCCGTCCATTGGCCCTTGTCATTCTTTTCGAACATCGGAAAATCAACAACCCAAAGTGGCGCCCATTCACAGGTATAGAGATTTAAGTCCTCGCCCAATTTACATCGCAAAGCACCCAGCGCTTCATTGACGACGATACTTTTATCGGCGCCAAAGAAAATAATATCGCCATCAGCCGCTCCGAGCCGATCCATTAATGCCATAACCGTATCATCTGGCATAAATTTCAAAATAGGCGACTGCAAACCTTCCAGTCCAGCTGCACGATCATTGACTTTTATCCAGGCTAAACCTTTTGCACCATAGATACTGACAAACTTGGTGTAACCATCAATATCTTTTCGACTAATCGAGCTACCGCCAGGCACTTTTAATGCCGCGACTCGCCCATCGGGATCGTTAGCAGGCCCATTAAAGACCTTAAATTCAACACTGGCCATCAAGTCATTCACATCAACCAATTTTAACGGGATACGGAGATCGGGTTTGTCACTACCATAATCCCGCATCGCCTCGGCATAAGGTATGGTGGGAAATGATTCAAACGTCACGCCTAGTACCTCGGCAAACAGCTCGGTCACTAACTGCTCGGTCATGGTCATAATTTCTGACTCAGACATAAAGGTGGTTTCAATATCTATTTGGGTGAATTCAGGCTGACGATCAGCGCGCAAATCTTCATCGCGGAAACATTTCGCGATTTGATAATAACGATCAAATCCCGACACCATTAACAACTGTTTAAATAATTGAGGCGACTGAGGCAAGGCAAAAAATTTGCCCTCGTGGGTTCGGCTCGGCACTAAATAATCGCGAGCGCCCTCTGGCGTAGCACGCGTTAAAATAGGGGTTTCTATGTCTAAAAAACCATTTGCGTCCAAAAACCGGCGAATATTCGCCGACACCTGCGAACGTAGACGAAGTTTTTGCTGCATATCATTGCAGCGCAAATCCAAGTAACGATACTTCAGTCGAATATCTTCGCCAACATCAGTGAACTCATCGAGCTGAAATGGCGGTGTTTCAGCCTGATTTAAAATATCTACCGCTCGGGCATAGACCTCAATTTCACCAGTTGCCATGTCGGCGTTAATGGTGGCAGCCGAACGTGCGCGAACCACGCCTTGAACATGCAATACGTATTCACTGCGTACCTTATCGGCTAAAGCAAAGTGTTCACCAGCATCAGGGTCAAATACCACCTGCACAATACCTTCGCGGTCACGTAAATCAATAAATATGACACCACCATGGTCTCGACGTCGATCAACCCAGCCGAACAGAGAGACTTCGCTATCAACCTCTGGTAATGCGACTTGACCACAATAATGGCTTCTTTGCTGACCAATGCCAGCGTTGTTTTTTGAATCAGTCAAAACAACCTCGATATCATTCACTGTGTTTCGCTAAAAAAAGCTGACTGCCGGCGTCACCCACAAGCAACTCGCTACCGTATTATCTCATGTGCCAAAGAAACAACGGCCGCTACTCAGCGGCCTATTTATTACTCTATTCATTCAGTGCTTTGGCTACTCGCTCCGCTAGATGTCGCAGCTTTATTAGATTCAGTCTGTGTCGATGGAGCTACAGTTTCCCCTTTATTCTTAAAATCAGTCTCATACCAGCCGCTGCCTTTTAATTTAAACGCCGCTGCTGAAATTAACTTTTTCAAACTGTCCTTATCGCAAACGGGGCATCGAAGCAAAGGGGCCGCAGACATTTTTTGCAATGCCTCTAATTGATGACCACAGGCTTCACATTGATACTCATAAATGGGCATAAGCAGTAAAAACTCCAATTCAAACAAAAACAAGCTTTAATCATCACTAATGCTATCGACATTTTAAACAAATGATTGGCCAGCGCACTCAAGGAAACCATCGACGAATGATTAAAGCGCGGCATTATACTCTATATTTAAGACGGTTTTAAACCAAGAAAACAGCAATGCTATAGTAAAAAAGCCGATTTAATCCGCTTAATGGGTTAGCGCCTACTCGCACAGGAAGTTCTTTTCAAACAATGTCACAGCTCTTAAGCAGAATGGATAACCGTATAATCCAAGCTGACAAGCTGAAGAATAAGATTTTTTAGCTAATAAAACTGGAGTGCGTATTTTTAACCAATGAAGAAAATCTTCTATTGAAGGGTAATACTTTTTTATTAATTGAACAAAATGCGAAAAAAACCCTAAAAATACAGCATTTTTTATTTGCCAGCGTTTACAGTTTTAGTTATATATGTACTCATTGTTTTAATACTTTTATTCAACGATGTTTTTTAGAGCAATAAATCCTATAAAAATAGGCGTTATTATTCAATCTTGAATCAGAGCAAGAAACAATTCACCCAGCATAAGCTGGATATTTGAGTAAGCTTTTTATTGATAACTGAGGATATAACATGGCTGCTAAAAAA
>CENX01067678.1_pt1 | contig 14079 bp, 14 predicted proteins | sample 361321 | NCBI WGS metagenome assembly CENX01 (sample SAMEA2619678, study PRJEB7988) | marine metagenome | isolation source: saline water (ENVO:00002010), including | reverse complement strand
CGGGCGCTGGCTCCGATCTAGCCTCTTTGTCAACTCGAGCTGAACGAGACGGAGATGATTACGTCGTGAACGGCTCCAAGATCTGGACGAGTTTCGCACATCGTGCAAATAAAATATTTTGTCTTGTTCGCACCGCGACTGAGGGTAGACCTCAAGCTGGTATAAGTTTTCTGCTAGCCGATATGAATTTAACCGGAATTACCATTAGCGAGATAACTGGTCTGGATGGAACCGTCGAGCAGTGCCAAGTGTTTTTTAACGACGTCCGCATACCATCTGCCAATCTTGTGGGAGAAGAGAATGAAGGCTGGGGTGTAGCCAAATATCTTCTCGAGTTTGAGCGGGGTGGGCATAACTATTCAAATGACCATCAGAAGCTCTTGGCAAAAGTGCGAGATATTTCTGGCGAGCAGTTTTCTAATAATGGCCTACTTTACAAAGATGATCCTTTCTTCGTTTCGAAACTTGCAGAATTAGAGATTGACGCTCTTGCCCTTGAAATAACAGAACAACGAATAAAATCAAGTGATAACCCGGGCGCTCTGACCAGCGTTGCAAAGTTGGTGGGCACTGAATTAGGACAAAAAATTACAGAACTATCCGTTGATGCTCTCGGCGCATACATCGCGCCACTTCAATCCGAAGCGCTAGAAATTGACTATGCGGGTACTGTAATAGGCCCCAGCAATGCAGTAACTACCTCTGCCGAATATATAAACATGCGCGCCTCAACAATTTATGGCGGTAGTGCCGAAATTCAGAGAAATATCATCGCTCGAGCAGTTCTAGGTTTGAGATGAATTATGTCCCTTGATTCCAACCAAAAACTCACGGATGAGCAGCAAATGCTGTCAGATATGGTATCAAAGTACCTATCGGAAACATATGACTTTGACTCGCGGAGGAAGATAGCGAACGGGCCAGTTTCTGTTGCACCCCCCCACTGGAAAAAGTTTGCTGAAATGGGATGGCTTGCCATGCCCTTTGATGAGTCAGATGGAGGATTTAACGGCGGCCCGAAGGAGATTTCAATCCTTTTTGAAGCTTTCGGAAAACACTTGGTACTGGAACCGTATCTAGAGACTATTTTGCTAGGTGGAGGTGCCCTGTCCTTTGGTCCAGAGGACATCAGACGGCAGTATCTGCCGGCAATTATTGCTGGAGATCTTCAGTGCGCTTTTGCTCATCATGAACCAAATCATACAGCCGAGCGCTATTATGTGGGCACCACAGCGCTTCAGTCGAAAGATAGTTGGCAACTCAATGGTGTAAAAAGTATTGTCTCAAATGCACCGCATTCCGGTTTATTAGTATTAACCGCCAGAATCAAAGGACGGAAACATGATAGCGATGGGATTGGTCTGTTTGTTGTTGATAAAAATGTTCGTGGCGTTCACTGTGATGACTACCTAACTATAGACGGCCGCCGAGCCAGCGAAATAACACTCAATGAAGTGGAAGTGGAAAGAGGTGCTCTGCTGACAGTTGACGCTGGTCAGCTTGATACCCTCCTTGATCGCGCCTGTTTTGCTGTCTGCGCAGAAGCTGTTGGTGCGATGAGCGCATTAATATCAATGACGATAGACTACTGCCAACAACGAAAACAATTTGGGCAGTCCATCGGAAGTTTTCAGGCACTACAGCACCGCATGGTCGATATGTACATAGCCTCCGAATTATCGCATTCCCTTTTGATCGCAACCACGAACGCTATTGCTAATGCATCAGATGATCGCCATAGACTATTGGCTGCTTTAAAATTTCGGGTCGATAGATCTGCGCGCGAAATATCCTATGGTGCTATTCAAATGCACGGCGGCATTGCGATGACCGATGAGTTTAAAGTAGGCCATTACTTCAAACGACTAACCGTCATATCTAAGCAATTTGGAAATGCCAACTTCCAATTGGAACGATACCGTCACTATAATGTCCATAATAATCATTCCTAATTAACCGCTTGAAAATGCCTCACAGGGGCAAGAAAGGAGTTCGAATTTCAAACTAAAGCCGAACGACAGTTGCGCAGCTTTCGTCTAACACTCGGCGTAATTGATCAACGCTTTTGGAATGAACAGCGGCAAATGAAGCATCAGACCTAGGAAGGTTGTTGGTAGAAAGTCTCGCTCAAACAGATACCATCACAAAAAAGGAAACTATCATGGATCTAAAAATTAAAGGTAAAAATGCACTGATTACTGGCTCCACTAAAGGCATAGGCCGAGCTATCGCCGAAGTATTAGCCGGTGAGGGATGCAACTTAGGCATATGCTCGCGCAATGCTTCTGAAGTGACTGAAGCAATCAGCGATCTCTCCGCTCATGGAGTGAAAGTTGTTGGCAGCAGCGTTGACATCAGTGATGGTGACGCCTTGAGCGCCTGGGTGGACTCATGCGCTGAACAATTGGGTGGCATCGACATTTTTGTCCCCAATGTAAGTATAGGCGCCGGGCAACCCGGAATAGAGGGATGGAAAACAGTTTTTAATGTAGACATTCTAGGCACCATAGTCGGCATCAACTCCGCTAGACCACACCTAGAGAAATCGGGTTCCAGCTCTATTATTATTATATCCTCAACCGCAGCGCTCGAAGCTGGATTTGGTGCTGATCCCTACTGTGCCATGAAAGCAGCACTGCTCAACTACTCTGGAACCCTCTCACAAGAGGTAGCACCTTCAGGTATCAGAGTAAACTGTGTTAGCCCCGGACCAATATTCGTCGAAGGTGGGGCGTGGGACAACATTAGCAAGGCAATGCCGGAATTTTTTGAGAGCACGGTCGCATCCATACCCCTCGGTAGGATGGGCACAGCAGATGAGGTCGCCACTCAAGTTGCCCTGCTTGCGAGTCCTCTCTCAGGCAACACGGTAGGTACCAATATTGTCATTGACGGAGGCTTCACCAAAGGAATTCAATTTTAACTGCTAGACAAAGCTTTTACAGCCAGTGTGCGGCATATGCTCTTAATCACAATGAGAAAGAGTGGTATCGCCGCACGACGACTATATGGCCTTTGTCAACACAAAATTTTTTTAAGCAACCCACTGCTCTTCAAGTGAACGGGCTCTTGGCTATTTTTCTACAAGCCGAATCGGCCAATATACAATTTTTTACATTGGGAGACTTTAGTTTGCTGAACCGCTAAGCGGGATGATCTGACCGTTATTGGCAACCTCAAGCATATATTTTATTACCCCATTGATTTCTTCCAAACGGAAAACCCTCCCGATAGTGTCTTTAGGGTTTATCATATCCATATAATCCGCCTCGGTCTCAAATTGATCCACGCTACTTTGGATCATATCGGTAGCAGTTGCTCCAAGTCTTAAAAAGTTAACACGAATATCGAGTTCTGGGTTAACCGGTCCACCGGCCACCATAGCCCCATTGAAATCACTTAGATCTCGGGTCACCTCATACGCGGTAAGCTCAGTAATTTTTTGCAAAGCAGTCTTCGAACACACATAGGGCGCGGCGTTAGCGAGATTGTAAGACACAACATCGCTTCCGATATTTATAATACGACCAAAACCATGAGCCCTGAATACTCGCGAAGATGCAGCTATCAGCTGCATTGGACTCACAATATTTGTATTGAGCGTATCATAAATTTGCTGGTCTTCGAGACTTTCGAGGGCACCAAATGCACCCGTCCCAGCATTGTTAACCAAGACCGCGTATTGGCCTAGATTTTTAGCGGCAGAGATGGCAGTTTGTCGAGAACTTTGGCTATTGACGTCTCCCGAAACCAAGATCAACTCAGCATCTAAACGATTTTTTTTTGAGATTTCATTTAGAGACTCCACCACCGATGAAGCATCAGTTTCGTTCCTGCAAAAAATAACTATTTTCATGCCGTAGTCCATCAGTGTCTTGGTAACTTGCAGACCAATACCTCGATATCCTCCTGTGACAATGGCTGACTTACCTTTTAGCATTTTTCGGTCGAATGGTTGGTATGACATTATTTTCTCCTGATGAACCGTTTTCGAAACCTAATTACCCTTTCTGACTGGATCTGATCCATCCCAGTTAATGGACGCCTCTTCTACGCGCCTAAATAATTCCTCAACTTCTTCATTTCTAGTTACAATTTCGAACATACAACCAATCATGTCTCGTGTATCAAAGTAGGCAAATTGAGTCTCTCCACTTTTAGCAGAAAACGCTGCCGGGCAACCAATGCTCTCGAAGTCCATTAGGTCAGCTTCAAAGTCACTTGTCCACGCACAAACATGATGAAATCCAGTTTTTCCGACATCAACACTATCGCGATAGACAGACGGATGAGACATGGGTTGGATTAGTTCGATTTGGGTCTGTCCAGACTGAGCCAATGCCAGTAGCACCCTGAACTCTCCGGGTTCGCCTCGATATAAGACGTCGGAAAAGGCATCAACAAAATCAAAGAGTAGGAATGGCCCCACACCGAGGGTTTGGGTCCAAAAATAGCTCGCAGATTCCACATCATCAACTACCCATGCGCTCTGAAAGATCTCTCGCTTTAGTAGCCTGTCATCCATAGTCCCTATCTTTTTTCTAGCTGATTTATTAGCGCGCAATGATCATTTAAAGAACACGGTCTTAGACCGGGGTAACACTTTCAAACAAATAACCTAATTTTGATTAGCAGCAAGGACGCCGTTTATTGGCCTAGCCGCTTGCTTCTTTGAAAAAATATATTTGATGAATCTTAGTCTGCAAGCTTTACAATCGTTTTACCGAAATTTTTTCCCTGAAACATGTCGCAAAAAGCAGGGCCCACGCGATGAATACCATCCGACATATACTCTATGCTTCTAAGTTGTCCAGACTCTATCCAATCCATTATTTGATGCCGTGCCTCGTCATACCGATCTTTCTGATGATGGCACATTAAACCGGTCATCGTTGCAACGTTTTTAGACAGATTAAAGAGATTATTAGGCCCGGGCGCTGGCTCGTCCAAGTGGTAATCAGTTATGGCGCCACAAAGTATAATTCGAGCCTTTTCATTTATGTTGTTAATTGCGGCCTCGAGCAACGGGCCTCCTATATTATCGAAGTAAACGTCCACCCCGTTTGGACAAGCTTCGCCAATTGCAGCACTCAGATCCTCCGTATCACGGTAATTTACGGCAGCATCGTAACCCAACTCATCCATGAGTCGCTGACATTTCTCGTCACTTCCGGCAATCCCCACAGAGCGAGCGCCAAAGATTTTGCCGATTTGGCCGGCAACAGACCCAACTGCGCCACCTGCACCGCTAACCAGCAACGTTTCTCCGAGTTGGAGTTTGCCCACATCAGTCAACCCAAAATAGGCTGATAGCCCCGTATCACCCAAAATACCCAAGTAATAGCTGAGAGGCGCGTCAATTCCCTCAGGCAATTTCACATACCACTCATCAATACCGTTGCTTATACTATACTCTTCCCAAGAAACCCTAATCATAAGCAAATCACCAAGTGGTAGTTTCGGGTTTTTGCTTTCAACCACCCGACCCAATGTCAGACCCATTACCGGCTCACCAATTTCCATCGCTGGCAATATGTGGTCACCGCTACCTTCCTTCATCCAGTTTCGAAACCCAGCATCAAGCGAAATATACAAGTTTTGTATAAGGACCTCGCCATCCGCGATTTGACGAATGGGATTTTCTATAACTCTGAAGTTTTGCTCTACTGGCGTTCCAACCGGACGTGATTCAAGGAGCACTTGACGATTTACTTTCATTATTAAGCCCTTCTGCTGGAATGGTGTGACGCTGCCCTAGAATCAATTAAACAGTCATCACGCAACGAATAAAAGAATCGCTCTTAGCTTGAAGAATAACATAAACAAACTCAAGCTGGACAGCCAGCATTTGAGTTGAAGAATAACTACGGAGAACATAAAATGCAACGCCACATATACCCAAAAATAAGACTCCATAGGAACCTATTATGTCCACCTTCAATACACGACAAATCCTGCTCACCTCGAGACCTCAGGGACTTCTAAAAGAGTCTGATATAGCAAGAACTGAAACGACCCTCGACCATATAGATCAGGGGCAAATCATAATAAAAAATCGGTACCTTTCGCTTGACCCGGCAATAAGTGTCTGGATGAGTGATATGGACAATAATTATTTACCTCCCATACCACTGGGTCATCCTGTTTGGTGCACTGTTATTGGGGAAATCGTTAAGAGCAGGAGCACCAAATATGCAGTTGGCGACACTGTTTGGGGGATGGGAAATTGGTCAGACTATTCTATAGCACCTGAGGATTATGTTTTTCCGGCAGATATGACTCTTGGCTTGCCGATTAATAACCACCTAAGTGTTCTTGGAGCAGTCGGCATGACAGGATACTATGGCATTCTGGACGTCGGCAAACCCGTCGCTGGAGAGACGGTATTGATCAGTGCGGCTGCTGGCGCAGTGGGTTCTATAGCAGGACAAATTGCGAAAATCAGCGGATGTCATGTGGTTGGCCTGGCCGGAACACAAGCCAAGTGCGATTGGATAACAAAAGATCTGGGTTTTGACGGCGCGATCAACTATCGTAAAACTGATAACATGGCGCAAGCGATTGCTAACGTCTGTCCTAATGGAGTCGACATCTATTTTGATAATGTCGGAGGGGAGATATTGAGCGCGACCCTAAAGAACTTGGCCAAGAATGCTAGGATCCTGTTTTGCGGATGGATGTCCACATACAATAATGACGAGTCCCTCCCGGGACCACATAACATGTGGCAGATCTTAGCCAAAACTGCGCGCCTCGAGGGCTTTTTAATCAGCGACTACTTTGGTGACTTCGAAAATGGAGTGCCAACCATGGCCAATTGGGTTAAAGAAGGCAAAATTAAGTTTAAAGAAGACATTGTGGAGGGGCTTGAAAATACTCCAGAGGCCTTCCTTAAACTGTTTAACGGGACCAACGATGGCAAGTTGATGGTCAAAGTATAGTTTTAGCTAGCGTGCGCTCTTTGGTTGCTGACCAATCAGATTGGTTTACTAACCGTCCTATCTCATATTGTCATGCCACCATCCACCGGCATAGAAATGCCCGTGACAAACTTAGAGTTATCTCCCGCCAAGAAAAGAGCCGCGCTGGCTACATCTTGAATATCACCAATGTAGCCAACCGGGTGCAAATCACTGTACCCCTTCAGCATCCCAGCAGGGTCCTCCGCAACATCTAACGCGTTATCCAATAGAGGAGTTCTGATAAAGCCAGGATTGATAGCGTTACAACGGATATCATAGCCGTTCTCGGCGCAATGCAGCGCCGTACTTTTCGTAAGATTCACCACGGCCGCCTTACTTGCTCCATAGGCTGGTGTGCTGCTCAAAGGTCTCAAGCCTAGAGCGGAGGAAATATTAATTATGCTACCTTTAACACCGCTCTCTTTCATGTGCCGGATAGCTACTCTGCACCCCAGAAAAACCCCAGTGGCATTTATAGCGATAATTTCATGCCAAACATCCATGCTGACGTCTTCTATAGATTCAGCTGACCCAATTCCAGCGTTATTGACGAGGATATCAATGTCGCCCCATTTTTGCTTGGCTTTATCAAAAAGAGTAGCCCAACTCGACTCCTCTTTAACGTCAAGGTATGAATATTGGGCTAGATCGCCCAAGTGACTTGCCAGATCAGAGCCGGCTGTTTCATCAATGTCAGCGATTATAACGCAACATCCGCTGTCCACGAACAACTTAGCAATGCCTGCTCCAATCCCGCTCGCACCGCCGCTAACAATAGCCACCTTATTTTCTAGAGTTGTTGAAGCAACTTTCATGATTTTCCCTCCCATTTTAATTGCCTATCTTACTGTTAGCCCTCGAAAAAAGCTCTAATGTCTCTGATATAGCAGATAGTATCCAAAAACTCTATTCCACCGGCTTTACTAAGCGATAAGACAAGCATAACATCCCCTAATAATAAACCTAACATTACCAATTACAGAGGTATTAATGATGCACCCAATTCAAGTTGTAGAAACTTTTATTGAAAATTGGAACCAGCGAGATTTTGAAAACATCGTTGCGTTCCTCAGCGAGGACATTGAATATCACAATATCCCCATGCCGATGCTACGAGGAAAAATTGCCGTTAGGGACTTTTTTAAGTCATTTGAAAGCGTGGAAAAAATTGATTGGGTAACTCACCACATCGCCTGCAATAACGATATTGTCATGACTGAGCGAACAGACACATTTATTTTCCCAAACGGTGGAGTTCTCAGCTTACCTGTCATGGGAATTTTTCATGTTGATGGAACACTCATTGTCAAGTGGAGGGATTACTTTGATATGCATGATTTCCAACAACAGATGGAAGCCATTGAAAGCTAAAAACTGAAGGGCTCCAAGGGCTGTTGGGTCGGTTTCATCAAATTATTGTCATTAATTGCTGATTCTGCCAAGACTGAATCAAAGAATTCCCAGAACTCTCCTATCTTACCATCACGAAAACCAAAAACATGGCAATAGGTCTGATTATAGCGAACACCATTTACTGCAAGCCCATCCGCCTGCATAAAGGCAACAACACGTTCCTCATCAGCACACATAATCTTGCACCTTGTACAGAACTTGAACGTGTTCATCTGCAAGCGCCCGAATACCTTGGGAAAAACATCTCGGACTAATGTATCATTTCCCTGAAAGCGCCCCGACACAGGGGTGGTACCATGAATATTGTAAATAACATCTTCCCATTGCAGTTCGAGCATCTTTGCACTGTCCCCTTCAGCCAACGCATGGTACCAGTCCTGAACACTTTTCCTATTTTGATCCACTTGCTCTTGGTTCACACCCGGTCTCCTTTAACAGTTAGAATTCCAATCAGAATAATCAATCCAGTCTCAACCAACACTTTCAAAACGAATGGGGAGTTGCTTAATTCCCCGCAAAATCATGCTCGACATATACTCAATTTGATCCTCATCAAGACTTATCCTCATTGGTCTTAGTCGATTGAAGAGTTGCTCATAGGCGATATTCAGTTCACGTCGAGCTAGCATTAATCCAATGCAAACATGCCTGCCGCCCTCCCCAAAGGCTATATGACGATTTACATCTGCTCGATCCACCTTGAATCGTTCCGGATCTTCAAATACCTGCTCGTCACGATTGGCACTAATGTATCGAAGCATCAGCTTACTGCCTCGGGGAATCTCTGCTCCTCCAAGAACAGTATCACGTGTGACAATTCGCAAAATAGAGTGAACTGGCGAACTACAACGAAGTATCTCTTCGACCATATTGGGGATCAACTCTCGGTTCTTTATAACCTTTTTAAGTTCGATAGGATTTCTTAGCAGCAATAACATGCCCTCTGAGAGCGCATTGGCGGTCGTTTCATTGCCAGCGAGCAAAAGCTCATGACATATCGTTAATAGTTCTGACATATCAAGACTTCGCTCCCCACCAATTCTGGCGTGCACCAGATCGGAAACCAAATTATCTTCCGGTGCCTTCCTGTATCCTTCGATTTTGTCACTCATATGGTGCTGATATTCTAAAATCGTATGAGTGCATTCAATCAAACGTTCTCGCGAAGCCATTCCGCTCAACCGATCGGCAAAAGCGTCTGACCAACGTCTCAAAAGATCTAACTGATCATCCTCAAAAGCTAAAAGCTCCGCAATAACTTTTAGGGGCATTGGTATGGCGAAATCCCTCACAAATTCACACTGCCCGCTATCAACGAATTGGTCAATAAGTTGATTCGCAATTGCAGAAATCCTCGGGGTTAATAGGTCTACCCTTTTTTTTGAGAAGGCCTCACTGACAAGACCCCTAAAACGGGCATGTTGAGGCGGATCGTTTGTCAATAAAGCGTCACGTTCTGGCCAACCTCTACCGTTTCGAATAATCGTCTGAATTTCTTCATCCGCAGCAACATCCCCCTCGAACTCTGCCATAAACCGGCTTGAAAAATCATCCGTGCGCTTAAGAGCCTCTTTTACCAATGAATGGGTGGAAACGTAGTAAATATCGGTACTAGGCACCAGGTATACTGGCTTCTGTTTTCTCAATATCTGATTAGCATGGAAGGGACAAGAAATCGTTTCTGGCGATAACAAATCAAAATCATCCGCAGTCTCTGAAGTCATTTTTTTATTCCTAGTCCACTAAAAAAGCAAATTGAAATAGATTGTTGTGGATCGTAATAGTTCGCTCTTTACGTCAGATCTTTTTAAATGTTATGGGGAGTTCTTTAATGCCTCGCAGTAACATGCTTGGATGGTACTCCAAGTCAAGCTCATCAATATCTAGTCGCATCATTGATAAGCGCTCTAGAATCCGATCAAACGCCACAGTCAGTTCGCGACGGGCTAACATCAGTCCAATACAAACATGCCTTCCACCCTGACCAAAGGTCAAGTGCCGATCAACATCATCACGATCTATCTTAAAACGCTCAGCATCACCAAAGACTTCCCTGTCCCGATTAGCGCTGACATATCTGAGCATCAGCTTCGCTCCCTCGGGAATTTTCACACCCCCAAGCAACGAGTCACGAGTAACAATGCGCAACATAGACTGAACTGGCGTGGTACATCGAAGTATTTCTTCGACCATGTTGGGTATCAAACGTCGGTTCTCAATTACCTTTTCTAGCTCATTCGGATTAGTTAAAAGTAGCAACATTCCACCCGACAATGCGTTTACCGTTGTCTCGTTACCTGCCACAAGTAGCTCATGGCAAATCGTCAACAGTTCGGGCATATCGAGGCCCCGCTCACCGCCCACTTTAGCATGGACGAGGTCTGATACTAGATTATCTCTTGGTTCTTCCCTGTAGCTTTCTATTTTACCGCTCATATAATGTTGGTATTGCAAGATAATCTCTGTGCACTCTAGCAAACGTCCCCTTGACGCCATACCACTGAGGCGGTCAGTAAATGCCTCCGACCAGGTGCGCAAGACCTCCAGGGGTTGGTCTTCCAAAGCCAATAGTTTGGCTATGACTTTAAGCGGCATTGGCGCCGCAAATTCACGAACGAATTCACAGCTTCCAGAATCGGCAAAGGAATCGATAAGCTGGTCAGCGAATCTCTCGATATCTGGGGCTAGAATTTCTACCCTCTTTTTAGAAAACGCTGTGTTAACAAGATTACGAAAGCGGCCATGGGCTGGCGGATCGTTGGTGAGGAGTGCGTCACGCTCGGGCCAACCACCACCGGCTGAGATGATCGCCTGAATTTCTTTGTCTTCCGCTATGTTACCTTCGATGTCTGCCATAAATCGGTTGGAAAACTCCTCGGACCGACGCATTGCTTCCTTGATCAATGCATGTGAAGAGACATAGTACATGTCAGTACCTGGGACCAAATAGACGGGACTATGCTTTCTAAGCACCTGATTTGCATCAAACGGGCAGGTGATTACCTCGGGTGAAAGAAAATCTATATCTTCGGGTTTTGTCTCTTCCAATTAGATCATCCGCCTATTCTAAGGCGCCTGCATCGCGGCGCCATCCGCTACTAGTCCTGTCCCACTGACAAACGCTCCCAAATCAGAAGCGAGAAAAAGGGCAACTGGAGCAATGTCTGTTGGCTCTCCCCAACGTCCTAGGGCAGATTTTTGACGCCAAAAGACCTCCATCTCTGGGTGTTTTTCGATCGAATCCCGAGTGATATCGGTCAGTATGGCTCCAGGTTGAATGAAATTAGCCGTGATGCCAAACTCGCCCAATTCACTGGCAAGACATTTAGTCAAACCTGCAACACCATGCTTTGAGGCAGCATATGCGGCTAAGCCGGCGTCCCCAAATGTCGACATTATTGAACCAATATTTATTATTCTGCCTGCAGAACTTTTCTTCAGTAGGGTTAAAGATTCCCGACAAATCCTAAAAACAGCAGTGAGATTCAGCTCCATAACGGTATTCCAGGCTTGATCATCGGTATCGGAAATAGGCAGATAATTAGCAATACCCGCATTATTTACAACCACGTCAAGTCCACCAAATCGTTCTACTACCTCATGCATCATAACCGAAGGCGCATCTTGCTCAGTTATATCGAGTTGCAAGCAAGTTAGAGACGTTGCACCTGAATAGGCTGATTTTAAATTCTCCATCGCTTTTATATCGATAGCAAGGACTGAGGCACCTTCTTTTACAAACCTGTCTACTATTGCACGGCCAATCCCCTGTGCAGCACCAGTAACAATGGTCTTCCGATTGTCAAGCATTCCCATAAGACCTCCAAACACCCTCTTTTCACAATTCGCCCCCGCAATAATTGCGTAAAACCCGTTGGTAGTAAACTACCAAGGACAAAAAAGTTGAATCTAAGCTTGGAACATATATCCTTAAGCGTTAACAACGACAGAAAATGTATCCAACCTCGAAGAGGACAAATGAAGTGAGTCATAAACCGATTAAGGCACATTTTATCTGCGGCGGGAAATTTCACGATATGCAATTTGCCCGGCTGCAAATACTCCAGATGCTATACGAAAATGAGAGGATTTATACAACCGTTTCCGAGGATTACTCCGACATCGCAGCAATTGAATCGGCAGATATTTTGATAGCCTATACCTGCGATGTTGTTCCCTCGGCCGATGCACTAGAAGCGATCAAAGGATTTTTTGCAAAAGGGAAACGTTGGCTTGCTCTGCATGGGACGAACTCCATTATCGAGTTTCTGGATGACGGGAGAGTTGGGGCTCCGAGAAGTGCGCCTGTTCTCATGGAAATGCTGGGAAGCCAATTTTTGGCTCACCCTCCGATTCAAGAATTTGAGGTTACGGTCTCAGAGCCTCGGCATCCTCTAGTCGCCGGAATAGAGCCTTTTAAGGTGACCGACGAACTATACTTATGCGAGTTTCATGGGGAGTGTGTGCCTCTCTTGGAGACAAAATGGGTCGGCGAAGTGCCAGAATTTGCAGACAGTGATTGGAATGACGAAAAACCACGATTAGTTATGTATCTTCACCCATATGATGCTGGTCAGGTGCTTTACTTCAATCTAGGCCATTGTCGGAGAGCCTATGATATGCAACCTATAATGGAGGTCTGGCCGGATCGCGACCTCTGTAGCTGGGAGAATCCGGTAATGTATGAACTGGTAAGGCGCGGTATACGTTGGGCGATAGAACCTCTCGCAGAATGATATTCACAAATCCGTGTCCGGTTTCAGAACCAAATTCTTATGATGAGGCGCTCTCCAGTCCCGCGAACATTAGGGTATAAACCGTTATAAGGAACTCTTCAGCCTCAGCCTCCCGACCCGATTCAGCTGCGAAGGTGCCCACATAGGTCAATCGACATGTATCTTTGTCTAGCGCCTTCAGATGTGCGTTGGCTTGGTATGTTAAAAGGCCGGCGGGCAATGTACCAACAATTGACAATGTCAACTTGCGGTTTTCAACATCAATTGCTTCAAGTCTTTCAGAGATACAATCAGGCATGCCTACGTTATAGATGTTGCGTAACATTCCTGGACCGTCGCCGATCACATCAACATGGTCAATTTGAACTGGACCGTCCTTAGGCCACCAAGATTCAATACTGCCGAAATCACCAAAGAACTGCCAGATGAGGTCTGCGGATACGCCAAAATCATGCGACCTTGTCACCGATAACATATTAAACACTCCATATAAAATGAGCCTAAGCAGGCTAGCCCGGAACTAAGCCTTCGGTTATTGAGGCAGTAGAATCTATGACAAATTCTGATCCACTGACAAATTTTGATTCATCACTCGCTAGATATACCATCATATGACCCACATCGTCGGGTTCTCCTAACAAGAGCTTTATTCGCTCTTCGCCTTGTTCTTCAACATCTGATTCAAAACCAGCTACCATTGGTGTGGCTATAGTGCCTGGATGAATTGAGTTCACACGAATGCCCAGACTATTTTGGGCGCAATAAACAGCCGCCGACTTTGTCATACTCCTTATGGCACCCTTCGAAGCAGAATAGGCAAATATGAGAGGGTATCCGATGAGTCCAGCCAATGAAGACATGTTGATGATAGAACCACCTCCTGCATTTCGCATCACCCCGATTCCTTTTTGGATCCCAAAAAAAGTGCCGTCAGTACCAACACCATGAACTGAACGCCAATCCGCCAG
>CENX01064673.1_pt1 | contig 14114 bp, 18 predicted proteins | sample 361321 | NCBI WGS metagenome assembly CENX01 (sample SAMEA2619678, study PRJEB7988) | marine metagenome | isolation source: saline water (ENVO:00002010), including | reverse complement strand
TTTCGATTGCTCTTACTCCGTTTACGTTCCATGAAAAAAGTCTCATTGATTGAATAACTCCCTTTTATTTTTAAAATATATTGATAAATTTAACCATGAATTACAAAGAAGATTTCAAAAAAATCATTGATGAAAATAATATAGTCCTTTTTATGAAGGGTACCAAAGATATGCCTGTTTGTGGCTTTTCAAAAACAGTGGTAAGTGTCTTAGACCATTATGGAGTTGAATTCCATGATGTAAATATTTTAGCCAACGAAGGAATGCGACCTGCTCTTGCAGAATTATCCGGATGGCCAACGTTTCCACAATTATTTGTAAATGGTAAATTACTTGGTGGATGCGACATTACAGTTGAAATGCACGAAAATGGTCAGTTGCTTGACGCTTTAGACGTTAATTCGTGAGTTTAGAAAGTCTATTGTAAAAACAATATCTTAGGTATATATTTTGCTACGTTTTTGGCCCGTTCGTCTAGTGGTTAGGACTCATGGTTTTCATCCATGCAACAGGGGTTCGATCCCCCTACGGGCTGCTCCACTCTCACAAAACATATATGATCCAGTTATATTAAAATAAAATTAAACCGACCAGTCGGTTTTTTCTTGTATTTGTAAAAAATATGTATTTAAATTATATAGTCAATATGAGTTAGTTGAGGCGGGGGAAATCCTTGATTGGTTAATATTGTTCTGTTTATATCTCAAATTTTTTAACTATCACCCCCCGCCTGTCTCATTTTTAAATTGGGCTATGGTCTAATTGGCAAGGCACCGAACTGTTAATTCGGATGATTCTGGTTCGAGTCCAGATAGCCCAGCGGCTATTTATTTGAATTAAGAAGTTCTAAAGCAGCTAGTCCCACCTCAAAACCTTTATTATAGTCATTATCTCTACTTCTTTCAAAAGCAAGTTCTGCATTTTGACAAGTTAGCACCCCAAAAAGAATTGGTACTTGAGATTGAATTGAGATATCCATAATACCCTTTGATACAGCTTGGCATATGAAGTCATAATGATCGGTTTCGCCTTTAATTACGCAACCAAGAGTAATAACTGCGTCGTATTTTGAGTAAAGATAACTACCATAATCTGGGTTATTTAAACACGATCTTGCTGCGGCAGGTAATTCAAAAGCACCAGGTACACTAATGATTTTAATTTCTTTATCACCAAGAGCTCTTTTACAACCTTTTAAAAGGCCGTCAACTATTTCTTTATTGAATTCACTTTTTATAATTACAATCATTAGTCTAAAATATGATCAAGTTTTGTTTTTTTAATTGATAAATAATTTTCATTATACTTTGAAGGTTTAATTTTAACCGGTATTCGTTCTGCGATTTTTAAATCATGCCCTTCCAAACCTATGAGTTTTTTTGGGTTGTTTGTCATAATAATCAATTTTTTTGCTCCCAGGTTTTTTAAAATCTGAGCCCCCACACCATAATCTCTTAAATCAGCTTTAAAACCTAAAGCATTATTAGCTTCAACGGTATCTAAATTCTTTTCTTGCTGGAGTTTATATGCCTTTATTTTATTTTCAATTCCAATTCCTCTTCCTTCTTGTCTTAAATAAACAATAATTCCAGAACCGTTTTCAACAATTTTCTTCATTGCAAAGTCAAGTTGACTTCCGCAATCACATCGTAAAGAATGAAAAATATCTCCAGTTAAACATTCAGAATGAACTCGTGTAAGAATAGATTTTTTTGGATTAATGTTTCCGTATGTTAACCCAAAATGTACTTTATTGTTATAAATATCATCGTACATATGTAAGTCAAAATCACCAAATTTTGTTGGAAGTTTAATTTCTTCTAATTTTTTAACAATGCTTTCTTTTTTTCTTCTAAATCTTATTAAGTCTTCAATAGAGATAATTTTTAAGCTGTGTTTTTTTGCAAACTTAAAGAGTTCATCGCCTCTTAACATTTCGCCGTCATCACCAATGATTTCACAAATTACTCCGCTTCTGGAAAAACCAGCAAGTTGCGCAAGATCCATGCTTGCTTCTGTGTGACCAGCTCTTCGTAATACCCCTCCATTTCTACCAATAATTGGAAAAATATGTCCTGGTCTTGCTAAATCGGAGGGATTAGCTTTATCGCTAACAATTGTCTTAATAGTTTTACATCTATCTGGAGCGGAAATACCAGTTGTAGTTCCTTTGACTGCATCCACACTAACTGTAAAAGCAGTTTCATGTAGACTAGTATTTTTTTGTTCCATTGGTTCAAGATCTAATTTTTTTGCTCTAGAGTTTGATACTGAAATACAAATTAATCCTCTGCCTTCTTTCGCCATAAAATTTATACTTGAAGATGTGACTGCATCAGAAGCCATGACTAAATCTCCTTCATTTTCACGATCTTCATTGTCGAGGACAACCACCATCCCTTTATTTTTTAATTCTTTGACAGCTGAATCGATGGAGTCAAACTTCATTTCTTATCTCCATAAAATTTTCAATATATTTACCTAGGATATCTACTTCAACATTTAAATTGTCTCCAATTGATAAATTACCAAATGTTGTTAGTTCTGTTGTGTGTGGTATAATTGCTACATCAAACGATTTGATTGATTTTCTAGCAACTGTTAAACTAACACCATTCAAAGCTATTGAACCTTTTTCTACGATATACTTACTGATTAAACTATCCATTTTAAATGACCAAGATGAAGATTTATCAAAATATTCAATATTTTTTACAGAGGTTACGCAATCAACATGTCCTTGAACAAAGTGTCCTCCCAATCGAGAAGTTGCTAACAAGGCCCTTTCTAAATTAATATGGTCCCCAACTTTCCATGAACCAGCTGTTGTCCTATCCATTGTTTCATGAACTAACTGTACAGAAAATGATTTTTTTGTGACATTGGTTGCCGTCAAACATACGCCGTTGCAAGATATGCTATCGTTGACATTGGTAAAAAAATCTTTATCATGAACTATAGACATTATCATTCCGTCTTCGTTTTTTTCTAAAGAATTAATCAAACCCTTTTTTTCTATTAATCCAGTAAACATTTTTTTATATATATATTTTTAATATCGTTATTGAAAGAAATTTTATCAGTTAATTCCATTGATGACAAGATTTCATCAAAATTATCATCATTATAAAAAGGAATACCTTTTATAAATTTTTTTGGAGAAACATATTCATGAATTTCATCAAAATAACCACTTTTTATAAATGATGTAATGGTCTTTCCTCCCCCTTCAACCAGTAAGGATTGTACATTTTCATTGTATAAATTGTCAAGTATAATCTTAATATTTTCTTTATCCGAAAAACGTAATTTATCTTTGCCAAAAATAATTGGTTTTCTTTTCATAATTTTAAGAGTATTTGGTAATTGAACGGATGATAAAATAACGACTTTAGGATCTTTGCCAACTCCATGAGAATCTAATATTGGATTATCAATTTCTACTGTAGTACGTCCAACTAAAATCGCATCACAGCCTGCCCTCGTTTGATGAGCGTCTTGCCTCGAATCTGAATTAGTGATCCACTTTGAACTCCCATCTGGATGTGCAATGAATCCATCCGAAGTGCGTGCAAACTTTAAAATAACAAAAGGTCGATTTTTTTTATAATAGGTAAAGAAACGACTATTAATTTTAATTGCCTCTTTTTCACAATCTCCCACAAAGACTTCAACACCTTCATTCTTTAATTTTTTGATACCTCCATGTGCCCTTTTGTTTGGATCTTTTGAAGCAATAAAGACTCTTTTAAACATTTTTGAATTTACTATTGCATCTACACATGGCGGTTTTTTCCCAAAGTGTGCACAAGGCTCTAGAGTAACATAAAGATCAGCATTTTTAACGGGTATCTTCAAAGATTTAATTGCATTTAACTCTGCATGATTACCACCAAAAGCTTCATGATATCCCTGACCAACTATCTGATTATCTTTAACAATGACACAACCTACTAATGGGTTTGGGTATACAAGATTAGGATTTGCTTTCAGTGCTTCCCTAATAGCTTGTTTCATAAAAAAAATATTATTCATTTGAAAAAATTTATTTAAGGAATTTAGCTATTAATCTCTGAAAATGATGAACGCCCTGTTCTCGATTGGGAGAAAATCTACCAGACTTATAGAATGAAGACTGCATGCCTCTACTTTCATTTTCTACTATAAATTCATCTTCTCTCTCAACTTTATCAATATCGTTTCCTGCCCCTTTATGAAGTTTACTATGGTCATAAACATATGTGAGAAAGGAAACTTTAGTTCTACGGGTATTGATTGGCTTAACTATATTTACTGATAAGCCCCATGGATAAAAATTGAACATCATATTAGGAAAAACCCAATAATAGTATGCCGCAACTTGCTTTCCATAGTCTGGGTGACCTTTTGGTAATTTAAATGTTTCACTGGAATCGTCAGAGTAACCAATTTGAAGACTCGAATAGTTATATAGTTCAGTAGTATAACTACCATAATCAAGAACCTTATTTAGTCCTTCATGCACAAAAGGAATATGGAATCCTTCTAAATAATTATCACAGTATAAGGCCCAATGGGCTTGAACTAAATAGTCTTTTGACAGACTTGCATCAAATGAAAATTGATCAAGTGGTAAGAATCCAATTCTTTTATTTATAGGTTCAAGAATTTCATTAAAATCAAATTTAGGATTTAAACCAGCAAACAAAAATGGACCCCACTCTGAAAGTGGGAATTTGTACAAATTGTCACAATCCCTTGGAAAATTTTTTACTTCTTTAAATTCTGGCATTGATTTAAAATTTCCGTTCAAATCAAATGATCTTCCATGATATGCGCACGTTATGTTTTTAGCCTTACAAGGTCCAAGTGCAAGAATATTTCCCCTGTGTGTACACACATTTGACATACAATTAATTTCACCTTCTTGATTTCTGGTAAGTAAAATTGGTTCAGTTAAGAATCCATCTAAAAGGGTAAGCGGATATACTGAGTTTGTTAACTTTAAAGAAGAATTATCTCCAAGCCATTGCCAAGATTTTAAAAATATATTTTCTTTTACACTGTCAAAAACATCTTGGTTCTTATAAAAAAATGCTGGCAGTGTTTCTGCTCTAGATATATCTTTATGAATTGAAAATTGCATTGAATTCAATTCTTAAAATAAATACCCGAATCGTATGCCTAAATGTGTAGTTCCAAACTTATTGGCTAGACTTGGCTCTATAAAAGGTTGTCCAGCTCCTGAACTGTTTAGAATAAATGGAACGGCTATTTCGAAATAGTTGCTACCAAGACTAAAAGATTCTGTACCATCATTCTCAGTGATTGAATCATAAATATTTTTTTCATTTGTTATGTTGAGCTTGATTCGAGGAATCATATAAAAACTTGCATTGGTTTCTATTTCTTTGTAAATCCCAAGTTCTAAGGAGTAAAATTTTCCATAAAAATCTTGATTAAGAAAATCCAGTGCATTGCTACTATAGTTGGCACTACCATAACGAAAGCCCAATGAAAAATTAACAGGAAGATTCTGTTCAAATATAGTTTGATTTTCATTGACATAGTATGTCAATCCAAAAGAAAAACCCTTGTCTCCTAATTCAGAATTTTCAGTTCTAAAATTATCTATGAAATTAAAACTTTCATCTTCTGAGGGCTCAGGAAGGTCTGAGTCTGCTGGTAGAAAGGAATATGAATCTTTTCTGTCATATAATGAATATCCGTATTCTAAATCGATACCAATAGTACCATTATAAACGTAACCGACACCAATACCATTTCCATAGCTATCACGTAAAAATTTTCCCTCACCAAAAAAATCTACATTCTGGTCATGTTTAAATGAGACAGTAAAGCCTGAAAATCCCTCTGGAATAATATGAGTTTGCGCTGATAAAAAAGTGATAGTTGATACTATTGTTAAGATAAATTTTTTCATAAGAAAAATATAATGAATGAATAAGCCTTTTAGAATTTATTTTTTATTTTTTTCGATGACAGATACTAACCGTTGGTAAATAATTGAAGTTTCTCTTGGAGCGCCAATAAGTATATCTCTAATTATTCCATCTTTGTCCACAATAAAATGGCCTGGAGATACAGGTGTAAAATCATACATAAATGATCTTGAAATTGCTCCTTGCTCATATTTAAATGGTGTACGATCTAAGAAACTTGCAATATCAGATTTTGAATCAAAGCTTAAAGCAAGAAACTGAATTTTGTCATTGCTATATTTTTCAACTAAATCATTTAAATAGGGCATTTCAGCGATGCATGGCCCACAATTAATATACCAAAAATTAATAACTAACATTTTGCCTTTAAAATCAGCAAACGATTTGATAGACCCATCAAGCATATTTAAATCACCTGTAGGAAGAGGTTTATCTTTCCACTGATCATTGATTCTTTTATTAATAACTGCACCTCTGCCACCCGAGCGCATCAATTTATTTTCTTCGACTAAATCAGATATTACGTCATCTGCAATAAACCCTCTTAAATCATCATAATTTTGGAAAAGGATATATTCTGTATTATTATTTTTATCATCGTATCGCCTCAAAGCTTGTACGCTTTCTAAGTTTTGTACAACACTATCTTTTTGCGCTTCAGAAAGAAAATTTCCTTGGGCATCCCTAAAAACTATACCATTTGTGATTTGGTTATTAGTCTGACCATCTTGAGAATTAGATGTAGGAATAGTTTTTTTGGTATCTTCTACATTACTGCCCTGGCAAGCAATTAATAATAATAATAATATAATTTGTAATATTTTCATTTTTGTCGACTGAAATATAATTTTAAAATAAATAACATTGAAACAATAATACATAGGACTGAAAACCAAATAAATATCTCTTCAAAATGATTTTTGATCCATAAAGCTGTTCCAGATAATTCTTCTTTATTAATTAAATACATATTACTTTCGCAAACTAAACAATAAGTATGATAAAAACATTTACAATTACAGCAGGAATGATAATTTTTCTAGCAATAGGGACTGCATTTCTTTTAGTTGGATTTACAACCAAAAAATCCGATGAGACTATAAAGAAGTCTAAGTCTATTGCAAGCTTCTATGATTTAAAAGCTACAACCATTGATGGGGAAGAAATTTCATTTAATCAATTTAAAGGGAAAAAAGTATTAATCGTTAATACTGCCTCTAGCTGTGGTTATACTTACCAATACGAAGGGCTCCAGAAACTACATGATATCTATGGTAAAGAGGTTGAGGTTCTTGGTTTCCCTGCAAATGATTTTTTATTTCAAGAAAGAGGTTCTGATTCTGATATAGCTGATTTTTGTGAAAAAAACTATGGTGTAACATTTCAAATGTTTTCAAAGATAACTACTAGAGGTAAAGGACAAAGTCCTGTATACTCTTGGTTAACAAATAAAGATTTAAATGGATGGAACGATAAAAAACCTACTTGGAATTTTTGTAAATATTTAATAGATGAAAATGGTAATCTCGTAGAATTCTTTGATAAATCTGTTAAGCCAATGTCAAAAAAAATTACTGAGCTTCTTTAAGCATACATCATTATTAGGCTTATTGCCATTATAATCATTCCAATCGTAACACCAATAATAGCATCACTTGGCTCTCCATAATCTTTTGCTACAGGTAATAATTCATTCAAAGCAACATATACCATAATTCCCGCACACAAAGCAAAAGAAATACCAAATAACGCTTCATTAAATACGGTTCTAAAAATTAAAAAACCAACTAATGCACCCACAGGCTCAGCAAGTCCTGATAAAAATGAAATATAAAACGCTTTTCTCTTACTTTTTGTTGCGTAATAAATTGGAACTGAAACAGCAATACCTTCTGGAATATTATGGACAGCAATTGCTGTTGCTAAAGTGAAACCAATAGCAGGATCATATACTGTAGCTGTAAAAGTAGCAAATCCTTCCGGAAAATTATGAATCGCTAAAGCTATAGCAGAAAATACCCCAGCCTTAATCAAAGATGATTCATTTTTATCTTCTGATCTTGCAATAAAATCAGCAATAGACTGGTGATCAAATAACTGATCGATTAATAACATAAGCAATAGTCCTACTACAAAACCAGTAACACTAATTAATTTTCCAAAATTTGGTCCGTATATTAATGTTAGAGATTCAAATGATAACTGCATCATTTCCATGAAAGAAACATAAATCATTATTCCGGCAGAAAGACCTAAAGCAATAGCTAGAAATCTTTTATTTGAAGCTTTAGTAAAAAGAGCAATTGCGCTTCCAATTACGGTACTTAGCCCTGCAAATGTAGCTAAAGCAAAACCTAGATATATATTATTTATTTCCATAATTTATTTAATGTTCAATTTAGCAAAAATTTTGATTTCCGTACTGATAATATTTGCTGCTTCAGAAATTGGTAAAAGAGATTCTTTGCTTGGAGCAATCATTGTTTCACTACCTATGATATCTCTTATAACAATTTCATGGCTATACTTTGAAACAAGAGATGTAGATAAAATTATTTCTTTTTCGTACGGAGTATTTGCAATGATAATGCCTTCATTATCTTTTTTTGTTACTTTACCTTATTTTCTTAAAAGAATTTCATTTATACCAAGTATGTTTCTTTCAATATCCATCATGATAGTATTATATTTTACTTTAAGCATGTTATACAAAAAGATTGGAGTAGATATCTAGATGAAAACTTTATTGTTATTATTTATAATTTTTGCAAGTTTTATGAAAGGAGCTGATACTATGAAAACAGTTGAATCTGTAGATTTAGAAAAATTTATGGGAAAATGGTTTGTAATTGCACTTGTTCCTAATATGATCGAAAAAGGGGCAACAAATTCGTCAGATACATATTTATTGAATAGTGATGGAACAATTGATATTACGTATGATGCAATAAAAGATGGAAAGAAAAGACAAATTAAACAAAAAGGTACTGTTGTTAACAAAGTTTCTAATGCTGATTGGACTATCCAAATGAGGAGCCCTTTTATTCCCTTCATCAAGTTTCCTTTCAAAATAGTATATCTTGATGAAAATTATGAATATATGGCAGTAGGCTATCCCAAAAATACCATGGGATGGATTATGGGGCGATCTTCAGAGGTAACGGAAGAAAATTATCAGAAAATTATGGATGCTTTAACTGAATTAGGCTATTCTTCAGATCAATTTGAATTTGTTAAACACGATTAAAATTATCTATAAACTCTACATTAATCTTTTTTTGGAACTGGATCATATCCTTTTCCCCCCCAAGGATTACATTTAATTATTCTTTTAACGGACAAAAATGCTCCCTTAAATAATCCCCATTTTCTTAAGGCTTCAATACTGTATTCTGAGCATGTTGGTTGATAGCGGCAATTTGATCCTAGCAAAGGAGAAATTAGGCTTTGATAAAATTTGATTAATATAATGAAAGGGAAAATTAAAAATCTATTCATCTTTATTAAAATCTTTATAGAGCATGCTTGTTTGAATATCTTTATTTCCTTGATATTTTCCACTTGTATAAGGGTCTACATGTCCTTCAACAGAATGATAAAAAATCTGACAAATTTCTACAGATGGATAAATTTTAATTGGCTGAACACAGAAAATTTCTAATGTCCAATATCCTTTAAACCCAACATCTCCAAATCCAGCAGTAACGTGAACAAAAAGACCTAACCTTCCAATTGAAGATCTGCCTTCAAGCATTGGAACAAGATTGTGTGTTTCAGTATATTCAACTGTTCTTCCTAAATATAATTTTCTACTCTCAAGCAATAATCCTTCTTCCGGAATAATAATTTTTGATGCACTATTATCTTCTTTCATATCCAAAGGAAGGTTGTCATATACCATTAATTCATTGTGTAATCTTAGGTTGTAGCTATTTGGGTTAACCTGTTCCTCCCTAAAAGGATTAATAATTATATCCTCATCTTTTCTTTTTAAAATTTCTTTTCCTGATAAAATCATAATATGTGAGGTTATATAATTTTTTTTAGGTTACAAAGTATTTTTTGTATCTTCCATTATGGATTTCTTATCATGGTGGCAAACTCTTCCTTCCAAAATGGAGCCAATTCTTGTATCAATTGGACCTATTACAATTTATTGGTATTCTACAATGTACTTGGTTGCATTTGGGGTTGTATATCTTTTATGTAGCCGACAAATCAAAAATAATTCATTTAATAAGATAAATCTTGATCAATTTGAAGATTTACTTTCTTGGTGTTTCATTGGACTACTTATAGGTGCAAGATTTGGTTATGTATTCTTTTATAATTTTGAATATTATTTTTCAAATCCCTTAGAAATTCTTTTACCATTTAAATATTATAACGGGAGTTGGATTTTTACTGGCATTGCTGGAATGTCATACCATGGTGGTGTTTTAGGAGTAGTTACAGCCATATGGCTTTTTAGTCGAAAAGTAAATCTCCATTTTTTTGTTTTAGCTGACTTTTTAACAGCAGCAATTCCATTAGGATATTTTTTTGGAAGAATAGGTAATTTTATAAATGGAGAATTATTTGGGAGAACTACTGAATCATCAATTGGAATGTACTTTCCTAATGCAAGAGACCAACTACTTAGGCATCCGTCACAATTATATGAAGCTTTATTTGAGGGGATTATTCTATATTTTATTATTCAATCTTTTAATAAGCATCGCAAACTAGGATTTAATAGTGGGCTATACGTATTTGGGTATGGTTTTTTCCGTTTTTGCATTGAATACTTTAGAGAGCCAGACGCTCATTTAGGACTTATATTTTTTAATTTGAGTATGGGACAGCTATTATGTATTGCAATGATGTTAAGTGGCTTTTTTATTTGGTATGTTGGTCATAAAGAAAGTATCAAAGCTCAAACTTAAAAGCTGGATCGTTAATTGTCATTGTAGCTGACTGAACGTTACTTTGCCCATAAATATTCATAATATTCTGCTGTTTTTCATACATGTCCATGAAAATTGTGTTTAAAATAGCGACGGTAGTTGGCGACTTAAATTTTTTAATTTCTAAAAAAAACAATGTAAAGTCTCCATCAACTTTTTTCCCAATGTACTCCCAATAATGATCTTGTATAATAAAATTATCGGAAAGATAATCAATTAGAAAATCATCAATTTCACTATTTTCTTTAATTGAGCCTAAATTTGCTAAATTAAAATCTGCTTCTTTCAATAAAGATTCAACATCATGAGAGAATGTCTGGATTGTAACTTCTAAATTATTTTGATTTTTACTCAAACGAACCTCAGTAGTTGTCAAAAAAAACTGATGACTAAACACAATTGTGTTTAGTAAAATTATTTTAAAAAATAATTTATACATCTTTCAAATCAGAAATTATTTATTTGCCTTCTCGTTGCTTTGCTCTTTGCATTGGATTTGAGCCACCATACCATGATGTGCTATCGTACTTATAAATGTCAAATAAAGTTGGTTCATTTTTCGGTGGCCAATGATTATTATCTCTGAATGTATCTGCAGTTTCTCTAAATGGATCTAACATAAAACTTACTACCTTCTTTTCAGTCTTAAATACTTTTGAAACTTCAGGCCTATTAAATCTCCAGATTTCTACCGGTATTCTAACTACATCAGTTGAACCATCTTCAAATGTCATTTCAATAATTAATGGCATTACAAGTCCACCAATGTTTTTGAATTTAATTTTATAAAAATGGTCATCTCTTTTTGCTAGCTTTATTTCGTTGTCAGATAGTTCATCCATCAATTCTTCATATTGACTTTTACCACTCATTTTTTCCATGATTTTGGCTTTTACTTCATCTGAAAGATCAGCTTCATTAAGCATAGTCTCGTATTCTCTACGTTGGCTAGCATCTGTAATATCTGCAAACTCATCATATGAATCATAAAAATCTTTTGTCTTTGGATCTTTATCTGTTACTGTTTGTTTAATATCTATCTCATCTAGCATTGCAGCATAATATTTTTTGCCTTCTTTATCTTTCTTTTCAGCTGCTCTTTTATTTTTTGGATCAAGCTCTAATTGAAACCACTCAACTTCTTCAATTGATAAATCTACGTGGTCATTTGTAAAGAACCATCCTCTCCAAAACCAATCTAAATCCACACCAGATGCATTTTCCATTATTCTAAAAAAATCTGAAGGCGTAGGGTGTTTAAACATCCATGTTTTAGAATATTCTTTAAATGCAAAATCAAATAGTTCTCTTCCCATTATGGTATCTCTAAGGATATTTAATGCTACCGTAGGTTTTCCATAGGCATTTGCACCAAACTGATAGATTGATTCAGAATTTGTCATGATAGGCATTATATTTGACTTATTTCCTCTCATATATCGAACAATATAATCTTGATTATTTCTGGGATGGAATAACTCAGAATCCCAAGCTCTTCCAGCTAAATCATCCATAAAGGAGTTCAGCCCTTCATCCATCCATGTCCACTGTCTTTCATCTGAATTCACAATCATCGGGAACCAAAAGTGTCCTACCTCGTGTATGATTACTCCAATCAAACCCCTTTTTGTTCTTTCGGAATAGGTACCATCATCCTCCGGACGATAACCATTAAATGTAACCATTGGATATTCCATTCCCATTCGATCAATGTGCGCTGAAATAGCGACGGGGTATGGATAATCAAATGTATAATTTGAATAAAATTCAACCGTATGGGCTACTGCTTTTGTTGAATATTGTCCCCACAAAGGATTGGCTTCGTTAGGATAATAAGACATAGCCATAACCGTATTATCTCCTACTTTTACTCCCATAGCATCCCAAATGTATCTTCGAGAAGCAGCAAATGCATAATCTCTTACATTTTCTGCTTTAAAATGCCATGTTTTTTGTCTGGCAGTTTTGGTTTGAAGATTTTCTAGTGCTTCATCTACCGTAACAATTAAAACAGGTTCTTTAGATTTCTCTGCTTTTTTAAGTCTTTTGATTTGTTCTTCAGATAAAACTTCATCAGCATTCTGTAATGCACCAGTCGCTCCAACAATAAAATCTTCGGGTACTGTAATTTTTACATCATAATCTCCAAAAATTAATGTGAATTCTCCTCGACCTAAAAATTGCTTGTTTTGCCAACCATACACATCATTGTACATACACATTCTTGGAAAAAATTGTGCAATAGTATAAATATAGTTGTCATCCTCTTCAAAATGTTCATATCCAGATCTTCCTCCATCTCGAATATGGTCATTGATATTATACCACCATTTTATTTTGTAGGTGTAGGTTTCTCCAGGTTGAATTGGTTCCGGAACATCGATACGCATCATTGTTTTATTAATAGTGTATGGAACATTTTTATTTTTTTCATCTTTCACATACATAATTTTGAAACCGCCATCAAAATCACGATAAAAGTTTTCTAATGTTCTTGAGGAAACCGTATTTCCTATTACCATTTTTTCATTGCCACGCTGTGCAGATAAGTCTCCTGTGGACTGAATTTTATATGAGTCTGAATCTAAGGCCCTGACATTTTGCGTAAGCTCCATCCACAAATAGTTTAAAGCATCTGGTGAGTTATTATAAAATGTCACCGTTTCTTCTCCATAAAGCCTTTGTTTATTGTCGTCAATTCTAAGCTTCATGTCATAATCAGCCCTTACTTGCCAATATTCGTGACCAGGATATCCTGCTGCTGTACGATAAGTATTTGGGGTGGTTATATCCTCATTTAGTTGCTTAAAGCGATCTAAATTAATTTGGTATGAATTAAAATGTTTATTTTCTTCTAATTCAACTCCATCTTGGGCAAAAATAAAAGAAAATAGAAAAATAATTGTGACGATTCTGTTTAACATAAATATATCTCCTAAAATTGATTGAATTAACAATGTAATAATCAAATAATGATGTTGTAAATAAAAAAAAGATGTTATCTTTAAACTGTTAAGGAGAAGTTATGATAAAAAAAATACTTTTTATACAAAATCGAACAGGTATTAAGCGTTCAAATTTCTTTGATCATTGGGAAAATATTCACGCCCCCCATATGGTAAAAGTATTAAAACCATTAAAATATGTTCTAACTTTTTTTGAGGAAGATATCGAAAATGGATGTTGTGGCATGGCTGAGTTATGGTATAATACCGAAGCTGAATAT
>CENX01146344.1_pt1 | contig 14121 bp, 9 predicted proteins | sample 361321 | NCBI WGS metagenome assembly CENX01 (sample SAMEA2619678, study PRJEB7988) | marine metagenome | isolation source: saline water (ENVO:00002010), including | reverse complement strand
TTTCCAATATCACTTCCATTCATAAAGTTCCCTCCATAAAATTGTATACCCGGCTCTTCTGTCATAATATCCATCTGTCTTCCACTTTTAGGATCAATAACCCTTGCTGCCAGACTCATACTGTCATAGGATTCTTTATTCAGCACGAAATTATGGTCATACCCACCACCTAGTTTGAGTTGGGTATCAGATTCAAGCTGGTTTAAGTCCCTGCCTATGGTCTTAAATTTTGTAAAATCAAAAGGTGTTCCCGCCACAGCTCGGATTTCTCCCAATGGAATTAGCCCTTCCCCTACAGGAGTAAAATGGTCAGCATTGATCATTAACAGGTGATCATTGATACTGCCTTTTGCCTCCCCTGCCAGATTAAAAAATGCATGGTTGGTCATATTTATTGGTGTGGCTTTATCTGTAGTGGCTTTATAAGCAATACTAAATTCATTGTCATTAATCGCATAGGTTACCTCAACCATAAGGTTTCCAGGATATCCCATTTCCCCATCCTCAGACAAGTAGGTTAGCACAATGGAGGATTGGTCCACAGCAACAACCTCCCAAACTTGATTGTGGAAACCTTCAGTTCCACCGTGGAGGTGATTCTCATTGTTGTTGATAGGGAGATTATAAATTTTTTCGTCTAACTCAAATTTACCTTTGGCGATACGGTTACCATACCTTCCAACCAAACAACCATGGAAGGGGGTATTGGCTTTCAGATAATTGTCTATGCTTTTGAATCCTAAAACCACATCGCCCATTAAACCTGACTTATCGGGAGTTAGTAGGCTTACAATCCTACCACCATAGTTGGTGATGTAAACTTCAATCTTTTCATTTTTTAGTAAGTATAGGTCGGTCCTTTTTCCTTTTATTAAGGTTTGAAAATTACTTGCTTTTAACACAAATTCTTCTTTTTTAGCTGCTTCGCAAAATACAAATAGTGATAAAAGTAAAGCGAATGCAATTGTTTTTATAGTCATGAGATTAGATTATTCTTGATATAGCTTGCTATGCATTTCTTTTAAGGTTTGGGTTGGCATTTTAGTTACTTTTCGATCATATGTCATTAAACCATTTATTTCACCCTCCACATCGGTGGTTTGTGTATAAACTGCAGCCGAAAGCCCATTCTGTTCTTTCATTTTAACGATCTGATCGAATTTGTAAATATAATTTTTGAGTAAATCTTCACTAGAATAGTAAGTTTGATAACCCCAGTTTCTGATTTCAGGATTCCAAAGATTTTCCTGAATTGGATATCCAATACCTCCAAATTCTCCTATTACAGTTGCACGATCCAATGCAGTGGGGGGAACATTCAAATCTACTTGATAAGTATGGATGTCATAAATATCTCCACATGCTCTGAGGCTCCATCCACTTGTAGGATTTACCAGTCTATTGGGATCTAAGCTTTTGACATAATCTGATATCCTACAAGTATCATACTGCCCCCATCCTTCATTAAAAGGAACCCACATAACGATACTGGGAGAATTGAAATGATTGTCTACCATACGGCGGAGTTCAATTTCAAACTGAGTGGCGTCCTCAGACCTTCTGAAACCGTCTGATTCTTCTCTGTCTAATCTTTCTAAGCGGTTATATATTAAATCTTTACGTTCAGTTGCCTCCATTTCTTCTGAGGTTTTCAAAGCCAGTCTATTGAAGGAAGGCATATCTTGCCAAACCATAATTCCCAGTTTATCACAATGATAATACCAGCGATCAGGTTCAATTTTTACATGCTTACGAATCATATTAAAGCCCATGGCTTTGGTCATTTGAATATCATATCGCATGGCCTCGTCAGAGGGAGGGGTAAGCAATCCATCGGGCCACCAGCCTTGATCCAGGGTACCATAATGGAAAAGGGGTTTGTTGTTCAAAAAGAGGTATTTTACCCCCTTATGATCCCCTATACTGATTTTTCGCATACCAAAGTAGCTATACACCTGGTCAATTACTTTTCCCGTCAAATTGATAAATTTTAATGTTACGTGATACAAGTGAGGGTGATCTGGCGACCATAATTTTGCCTTGGGTAAATCTAAATACAATGCCTCATTGGGAGCTGTAATTCCCGATACTATTTTTTTACCCTCATAAAATACATCCACCACTACTTGGTAACCATTAACCAGTGAGATATTACTGAAAGGAACAATGGTAACTTTATTTTGGTCTATATTGGTTATTGTTTTTACCTCTTTGAGGTAGCTTTCGGAGGAAACAGACTCCAACCAAACTGTTTGCCAAATACCACTAACTGGGGTATAATATATACCGCTTGCATCGATCTGTTGTTTGCCTCTAGGTTGTGAACTAAAATTAGTTCCATCTGTTACGGCTAGCACTAGTTTTTGACTTCCATTTACTTTAAGATAAGGAGTAATATTAAATGAAAATCGATCAAATCCACCTTTATGAGATCCTACTAAAATGTCATTTACCCAAACAGCACAGTTATAGTCCACCGCCTCAAAATGAATGAGGATATCTTTGTCTCCCCAGTTTTTTGGTACACTAAAGGTCTTTTTATACCACATTTTATCCTCTGGGGTAATTTTTCTCTCAACACCCGACAAGGCAGATTCAAAACTAAAAGGAACTAGAATTTTACCTTGAAAACTTTTGGGTTGTATTTCGTTTTTTTTCATAATGGCAAAATCCCATAATCCGTTGAGACTTTTCCATTGTCTTCTTTCAAATTGTGGGCGAGGATACTCCTGCCAAACACTTTCTGGAGTTACTGTTTTTGCCCATTTGCTCATCATCTTTTCCTTTAGATCGCTCAGGTTTTGTGCTTGTAAAGCGAAAACGAAAAGGATAATTGGTACTAAAAATATTTTTTTTCTCATTGCTAGGTTTTTCAATTGAAAGATATGAAAAGTTGACTTAATAAAAATTTTTTTCTATTCATTGGAACCACAAGAATTATCAATTTGTTTTTTTTAAAAGTTTTATATTGTAGGATTAAATTTGCTTTTATTTTCTATACTACTGGTTAGGAATCACAAGTAGAGCTCAGAATAATAAAAATGATTTGAGACGAGCACATGTTGAAATCCAAAAATGATTAAAAAAATAAAAACCCAATTATGATTAACAGAAGAAAATTCATAAAAAAAACAGCTGTAGGCACAGGTATTGCAATTCCTGCCTTAAATTCAACTTTCGGAATACTCTCATGTGAAGCTGAGAAAACTTCATTGGTAGGTCATGGAGATTTTACCTATGAGGTTGATAAGGATTGGGGGGTACAAGACCCCAGTCAATTTCCTGTTAATGACTGTCATGAGATGGTTTTGGATAAAAACCAACGTATAATTATGACCACAACCCATCCCCAAAATAACATTTTGATTTATGACCGATCAGGTAAAGTTTTAGAAGCTTGGGGAACAGAATTTCCTGGTGCACACGGATTGACCCTGGTAGAGGAAGGCTCTGAAGAGTTTCTTTTCATCACTGACCCCAAAACAAACAAAGTATGCAAGACCGATTTAAAGGGGAATATACTGATGACATTTACAACTCCACCAGAGATTACTGATTATAAAAAACCAAAGGAATTCAAACCCACTGAGACTACTGTTGCACCCAATGGAGACATCTACATTGCTGATGGCTATGGCAAAGATTTTATTATTCAATATAATGCAGAGGGAAATTACATTAGACATTTTGGGGGTCGCGGTAAAGCAGACGAACAGTTTGACTGCGCTCATGGAATTACGTTTGACCACCGAAATCCTCAAAATCCAAGTTTATTAATTACTTCAAGAAGCGCCAATGAATTCAAATACTTTACTCTTGAGGGTCAATATTTAGAGACAATTTCCCTCCCAGGATGCTATATTTGCCGTCCAGTAATCAAAGGAAATCTTATCTATTTTGCTGTAATCATTACCAATAAATGGGATACATTCGATGGAATGTTAGCCGTTTTGGATAAAAATAATAAAGTAATTTCTTTACCTGGGGGTAGTCAACCTAATTATAAAGATGGAGTATTAGTCCCCCCAGTTTACGATCAAAAAACATTTCTCAATCCCCACGATGTTTGTGTGGATAATGACGACAACCTATACATTCCTCAATGGAACTCTAATAAAACTTATCCACTAAAATTAACACGAGTCTAGCATACTCGATAACCATAACAATCAATTTATCAATGAACAAAATCGTTTACTTTTCACTAGTTATATTCACAATTTTAACAAGTCAAAAAAAAATACAGCTCTTTAATGGCACTGATCTTAATGGATGGATAAACCATGGAGGTGGAAAATTTTATGTAGAAGATGAATGTATTGTTGCTGTTTCCAAAAAAGGATTACCCAATACCTTTTTGCATACAGAAAAAAAATATCAAAATTTTGAATTGGAATTTGATGTCAAATTAGATACTGTTCTAAATTCTGGGGTTCAGATAAGAAGTAATATTTACCAAAAGCCTACCAAAACCATTCGTTGGGGAGGGCGTTTTGATCAAAACGGAGAAAAAGAATTAAAAATTTTAGAAAATGAAGTGGGAAGATTTTGGGGTTATCAAATAGAAATTGACCCTACATCAAGATCATGGAGCGGATCCATCTACGAGGAAGCAGGAAGAGGTTTTCTTCATACTCCGGGTATCAATGAGGCAGTTAAATCGGCTTTCAAACCCATGGAGTGGAACCACTTCAATGTACGAGTTAAAGACAATCATATACAATCTTGGGTCAATGGAGTTATGATAGGCGATGTTTATGATGATCTTACCGATATGGGATATATTGCACTACAGTTGCACGGAGTCGGTAAGAATGATTATAAAAATAATAAAGAAATACGCTGGAAAAACCTTGTTCTAACAGAACTCTAATCGCAATATAAATGGAGATTCTATAATATTTTTTTACATACCTTAGTTTGCTATAAGAGAAGCAGTAATGATGACTATAAATGGGTAACAAAGACTATATGCTTTATAAAATAGTAATTGCATGTTTGTTTTTTTATAATAATATCTACTCTAATTGATTAATGCAGAGGCCAATGTATTCCTCAAAGGGGTAAAGTGAGACTTTCAAGTTATTTATTGAACAGCAATCGATCTAGACTGTAATTTCCAGACCCTTTTAGTAATATCACTAAACTCAAAACAAGGAAAAGAAAGGGTAATTCTATTGCATCTACCCCACCTTCGGAAAGCTTTTTAATAGTAGCTACCAGCATAGTGAATGCCAATAAAAATGAAGTGGGACGAGTTAAAAACCCTATGGCAAGCATAAGTGCACCTATAGATTCTGAAAAGGTAGCTAAAAAGCCTAAGGGAACACTCAGTTCATCTGGTCCCAGCCATTTAGTCAAGTTATTTCCCAGCCTTTCCCAACGGTCAACACTTGCAAATAACTTTGACCAACCATGATAATAACACATCATTACTCCAGTAAAAAATCGTAGAATGAAAAAAGATATTTCGGAAAAAAAGAGATTATTACCAATTATAATATTTCTCATAATTAGGGGGAATAACAAGCGGTGTTTAAATTTTCAACTTAAATTCTTTTGGGATCATTTTACTAATTCTAAATGTAATAAATTTGAAACTCAATTCAATTCTAATTGATTAAATGTTTTATGAATAAAAAAAACCTTGATATTGTTATTATCGGAGCAGGACCCATTGGTTTAGCCTGTAGTATAGAGGCGGTAAATAAAAATTTGGACCATTTGATTTTTGACAAAGGGTGTTTAGTCAATTCACTTTATCGATACCCTATGAATATGACTTTTTTTTCAACTTCAGATAAACTTGAAATAGGGGGAATACCTTTTATTTCTCATAACCCCAAACCTACTCGATCAGAAGCCTTGGAATACTATCGTAGGGTAAGTTCTCATTGGAAATTGCCTTTGCGATTGTATGAACAAATCAATAAGGTCAAAAAAAAGGAAAATTTATTCGAAGTAGTGACCAATAAAGGAAACTATCTGTCTAAAAAAGTTATCGTTGCAACAGGTTTTTACGATTCTCCTTATATGCTGGACGTACCTGGCGAAGATTTGCCAAAAGTATTACACTATTACAAAGAAGCACATCCCTTTTTTGGTATGCATGTAGTGGTAGTAGGGTCGGCGAATTCTGCGGTAGATGTTGCTTTAGATTTGTATCGAAAGGGAGTTCAAAGCGTCACTATGATTATTAGAGAACCAGAAATTGGTCAAAATGTCAAATATTGGTCAAAACCAGACATCATCAATCGTATCAAGGAGGGCAGCATTGATGCACATTTTAATTCTCAAATTGAGGAAATCACAGAAAATCACGTTCGTTTCAAAACACCCCAGGGAGTTAAAACTATAGAAAATGACTTTGTTTTCGCCATGACTGGCTATCAACCGAATTTTGAGTTATTGAAGTCTTTAGGAGTAAAATTTCAAGATGATGAGTACTTTACTCCAGTATATGATTCAAGTACGATGCTTTCGTCAGCAAAAGGTGTCTATTTGGCTGGGGTAGTTTGTGGAGGACTTAAAACAAATAAATGGTTTATTGAAAACTCTAGAGATCATGCCCCACTAATAATTGATGACATTGTCGAGACATAATTTTTTTCATTTTTCCACTATTCTTTATTCCACATATGATTTACACGGCTCAATCGCTTTTACATATCGCCCAGCCCAATATGGTAGCAAGTAAACATATGGGGAATATTCTCTGTATCCTCCACTACCTCCATCGTTCCTGTAGGCTTGGTTATGAAGGTGGTGGGGTCTTTCGTCTCTTGGAAGGACCTCTGAATATTGTTGTTTTCTAAAATTAGATAAGATTCTTTCAAGATCTTTTCTATGGTGATTTTCTATTTTCCAGTCTATTAGATCTAGGGGATACTCTTTTAACCACCATATAGATTCTTTGAGATCAAAATCTTTTCCACCCGACAAAGCATATAAAAAATTCCAAAGGGGATTTTTTTCAGACCTTTCTATTTTCCAATGTGAGGTAACTGTTTCCAAATGATGCTTTTTTGAATCTTCATCAAAAGCATATTTGACAAAAGCTGGAGCCGTAAGAAAATACATCTCGTCATCGGAATGATTCCAACTGTCACTCAAAAATTCACCTTTAACATACCCTATAACCTCCGCAGAACGACAGGCATTTTCCTCGTAACCGTATAATCGACTCAGGTTTATGGCGTGATCTTTATATCGCTGTTCTTTGGTAAAATGATAGGCTGTTTGTAAAAATGTAAGAATTAGTGTTGAATTTAATCTTCTGTCTCCAACTTGAATGGGAAAGCTATTGACATAATCCGGATTCCATCGTCCCCAGCGAGTGGGTTTTGCATCCCATGAAACTAGATACCAATTATTTTCGATTATATGATCCATCTGTTTTTTGATCAGTTGAATGGCACGGTTTTTCCATTTTATATCTTTGATGATTTCTGCAAATAAAGCATAAACAAAAAAGTGCCCACATGACTCATCGCTACTTGTTGTAGTTTTCCATACCCATCTCGAATCTTTTGCTTTTTTCCAGATTCCATAGGAGGAACCCTTGTTCCAACTACTTTTTTGAAAGCTATCGATCTCATATGTTCTGGCAGGAAAACCATCTATTCCAGAAATGGTCGACAGCCGTTCCATAGCTTCAAATGCCTCAAGTGCATTTTTTTTTGCATCCTCTGATTGAGTTACAGCATATCGAAATAACTCCGATGCCAAATACATTGACGTCCAGAGTCCATCATTATCAGTGTCTATTAATTCTATCGTGGATAAGTCTCCAGCAACCCTCAGTTTAACAGAAGATTCTAGCCCGTATCTAATGTGTCTTTTTCTTTGAATTTCCTGAAAATAGGTCGCTTTTTGTTCTAAGGTCATAGGCTCAAATACAATTTGATTAAGTCCTTTTTGTGTCAAAATTAGAATACTTTTATTAGGTCCTTTCTCAATTGCAATGACTCTATCATCCAGTAACCACCTTTTAGACGCGTAATAATTGAATTTTCCATCAGATTTAAATTTAAATGCTCCTCGAGTACTTCCGCCCCACAAATCTGCCCCTATTTTTTTTAGACTAGTTATTTGATCATAGGGAAGTTTCTCAACAATCCTCTCAAATTTAAAATTACAGTCACTAAGCAGGTGAATGCCACTATTTGAACCCACCCATATTTTTTTCTTGTATTTTTCAAAAGACGAAAACTCAGTTCCAGAGTAAACTTTTTCCAATAATTGTTCTTCGGTCCTGAATTGGTAAAGATTTTTGAGGGTAAGAATAAGAAAACGACCAGTTTCTGGATAAGATTTTACTGATAGTGCTTTCTCGCCTATGCTATGAGAACCCCTTAGAAGTCCTTTTTTATCAAAAAAATATAAGTTTTTATCGTTGAGTATCAAGAATGAATTGTTATTTCCCATGCTCATTAAGATTGGGTTTTCAATTCCGTGTTCTACATAAAACTTACCACCAAAAGAGTGACTCAAAACTGTTTTATTAGTTAAGTAATAAAACTGATTTTTATGAGATTCAATTGCAATTATGTTATGATTTTCAATAGGTCTGTATTGGAAATTGGGCTTTAGTTTTTTATCCCAAGGAGATAATAGGCCTTGGGATGAAAGAACATTAATATTTTTATTGCCGTCGGTTTTGACTCCAATTAGTCTGATGTCGTTTTCTTGCTTTACGAACTGTTTTGATCGGTCTTGAAGATAAGGGACGTCTTTGTAAGATTGTGAAAAAATAGTACTCAACCATAAAAAGCTTAAGGTGAGTATCTTAGAGCGATATAATAGCATGTACAATAGTTTTTTGTTGCTTTGATTGAAGTGAGTAGCTTAAGTGAATCTGACCCTGTTTAGTCACAATAAGTGTTGGGTATGAAAAACTGTCATTTTTATATCTAGATTTTTCGATTTCTAAAATGAAATTCCAGGTTTTTCCTTCATCCTTTGAGCGGTTTAGATTTAGAATATTTCTTCCCATTTCAAGATTATTATTAACCATAATCCAGTCACCACTGGGATGTCTTAGAGTATGTAAACTTGATCCGGGATTTTGAATGTCGGTGTCTGATACATTACTCCAGCTTTCTCCCTTATCTAGTGAAACGCTTTTTAGTATTCGCATTGGTTTATCTCCGTTATCACGCATATAGGCTACGATATCCCCATTTTTCTTTTCAATCAAAGAGGGTTGAACATTTCCATAGCCTACAATTGGTTCACTGCTCCTCCAGTTTTTACCTTGATCGTCTGAAATAGCCATTAAAGAAAAATTGAATCCATCTGAGTATAATGGTAATATGATTCTTCCAGATTCCAATTGTAGTGGTCTTGTTCTGGTCATCCAACCACTCTGCCTTTTGTTTTTATCACCCGCAGCCTCTACAATCATTTTTTCGTATTTTGGTGCATACTCTGCCCATCCCAACCCCCTTTCGGGTAATTGCTCGAACTTAGACTTGGTACGTTTTTGAAATTTCTCACCTGGCCTAAGTAGAATTATGTCTTGCCAACTCCAATTTGGTGGACCTTCTGAATTGTGAACAATACTTTTTTTATATTTTAAAATAGATTCTTCCCATTTATTACTTTTGATGACAATCCAAAAAAGGAATAATTCTTTTCTTTGATTGAGAAATAAAACTGGATTACAGTCAGGAAAACCAGGGGTGTCTGACATCATAAAAGGTTCTTCCCACTTTTTGGTTCCTTTTTTGAGTCGAGAACCCATTATTTTGACATCATTTGCTTTTCGTTCTCCCGAACCTTGAAACCAGCAGCTCAAAAGGTCTCCATTAGGTAATTCAACAATAGAGCTGCTATGCACATGTCTGGATTGCATTGGAAAAATATTCTGTTTTTGAATCACCTTTACCTGTCCTAGGGCAAAAAATTGTAAATGAAGTAAACAGCAAAAGAGAATGTTTTTGCGGATGGGGGTCAAAATAATTTTTGTTGCCTTTTTCATAATTATTAAAAATTAAGGATTTTTTATTAAAACCTGTATTTAAATTTTATGCTCTATACTCAAGTATATAGAAATATCCTAAATTTAAAAATCAAAATTTGTCATATAGTGAATTCAAAGTTAGAGTTTTACACTAAAAATACTTTTAAAAGGTTTTTACGGATGCAAAAACATTTTTTTATTTTTCGTAAAAGCTTATTCCTTTTTTCTTTTTTGATTTTGGTCCTTTTATGTTCATGCATCCAGACTGAACCGAAACCAACTGAAAGATTACCAATTGAATATTTAATTAATTATGTAGCTGAAAAAGGATCTGATTATACTTATGAGATTTCGGACTCTATCGTGAAGCAGGATTATACCCTTTATCACATTAAAATGATTTCAGGAAGTTGGCTCACTGAGGATCAAGTTAGACAAACCCTTTGGTGGCATTGGGTGGATATTGTTGTTCCAAAAGAAATAACCTCTCCAAATGCACTTTTATATGTTGGTGGAGGATCAAGTAATGATAACAAAATTTATTTGGATAGTATTGCAATCATACAATCTATAAAGACCCAGTCTGTTATCGCTCACATCAGTAATGTTCCTTTTCAGCCCCTAAACTTCAAGGGAACTGACAGTATTGATCGATATGAAGATAATATTATAGCTTACGGATGGGAAAAGTTTTTATCAAAGGGAGCCAAAAATGATGATATGATTTGGTTAGCGAGGTTTCCTATGACAAGAGCTGTAGTTCGAGCGATGGACGTAATAGAAGAAATTACCAAACACAATGCTTTTGTAACTAAAAAATTTCTTGTTTCAGGTGCCTCAAAAAGAGGATGGACTACCTGGACTTCAGCTGCAGTAGATGATAGGGTAGTTGGGATCGCTCCCTTAGTAATTGATCTACTAAATGTATTGCCTTCATTTGAACATCATTATAAGGCCTATGGTGACTGGTCTCCTGCTGTACAAAACTATGTGGAAGTAGGTATAATGGATTGGATGGGAACCCCTGCATTTGATCGTCTGAAGGACCTAGTTGAACCCTATGAGTTTAAAGAAATATTTAAATTGCCGAAATTAATTGTCAACGGTACCATTGACGAATTCTTTTTACCCGACTCTTGGCAGTTTTATTGGGATCAGCTACCCGATCCAAAATACCTCCAGTATGTACCAAATGGCAATCATGGATTAGCGGGGAGTTATAGAGCACAAAACGTTTATTCCTTCTATGATCGCCTTATTCACAAAAAAACTATGCCTAATATGGATTGGAAAATCCTAGGAGATAGTATTTTTGTTGATATTGATACTAATGAACCTTATAATATATCCCTTTGGAAAGCGAATAATCCCAAAGCTAGAGACTTTAGGATTTGGGAGATTGGTAAATCGTGGGAGAAATCGATTATCCCAATTCAAAATTCGGGTACCTACGCACTAAAAATACCAGAGGGAGAGGGATATACTGCCTCTTTAATTGAAGTTATTTTTAGAGGGAATCAAGATAGTCCCATTACATTGACAACAGGTACGGTAGTAAGACCCGATACCTATAAATATGAGCCCTATGAACCCAAACTAATAAAAAAGCTTGATTAAAACCATTCAGACATGCTTAGGGACTTGCCCACTCCGATTTCAATAAGTTATTTTTTGAGTTGGCAAGCTCAAGCCACTTTTCTTTATTCCACACTTGGGGGGGGGTAAAACCTTTTGATTTATCAAAATAGGCATGCGCTAACTCCATCGCTTTGATTGGCATTTTATCTAATATATTCATTGTTTCTCCAGGATCATTTTTTATGTTGTATAACTCAAAAACAGCTTTCCTTCCCTGCATATTATCAAAGTAGATTCCAGGCTCTAATACCCCTGTAAAACGCAAAAGGTAATTCCCCTCAATGATGGTCCAAGTAGGTGGGGCGTGTTCCCCCTCGTTATCGTGTTGTTTCGTTGATTTGGTAATTAAAAAGCCCCATCTGTTAGATTGCATCCCTGCCCAAATTAAGTTATGGCGTACTGTTTCTTTTAGGGATTGCTCAAAAATAGGGCGCAAGCTTCTCCCATCGAGATTTTCTGGTACCGTACCACCAACCAAATCAATGATAGAAGGCAATATGTCCATTGTGGAAACTAAAGATTCTGATACTCCCTGAATCTTTATACCTGAGGGCCAATGAAACAATAAGGGAACACGAATCCCACCTTGATAATAATTTCCTTTATGACCAGCAAAAGGAGCATTTCCGGGCAGCGGAGAGCCTGTTTTATGGCCATTATAAACGCCACCACTCATGGCACCATTATCGGAGGTAAACACAATTATAGTGTTTTCATACAGATTATTTCTTTTTAAAAAAGAGACAATTCGCTTCACATTTTGATCAACACCATTAATATGGGCATAGAAATTATTGAGGTGATGGGAATAGGACTTGAACTTATCCAAATATTTTTTGGGTGCGACAGGTTCAATCGAGTCATGAACAGCATGGTAATGAATTTGAACATAGAATGGATCTTTTTTTCCAATCTGAGCCTCCATAAAGTCCAACGCTTTATCGGTAAATGCATCTGTATTATATTCTTTTTGTACGCCAACATGTTTAAAATCCTCCCAAACATTGTTATCATTATAGTATTGGCTTGCCCAGTGGTTATAGCCGTAATAATAGTCAAATCCATTATTCAAGGGATTATGTTGTTTAATTACAGAACCTATATAACCACTATTTTTGATTTCATTATAGGCTTGTGGGTTGGTGTTTCTGTATTTTGACCACCTTATATTGTTGCTAAGGCGGTGTTTTTTTAAAATAGTATCAATTATTGTTTTATCTCTCCTACCGAGGTGCCACTTACCAATATGGGCAGTTTTATAAGACAAGTTTTTAAGCTTTTCTACCAAATGACTACCTTTATATATCCCCTTACTCTCCACATCAGTATTGGTGTAAAATCCTAGTTTATTTTGATGCCTCCCTGTTGCTATTCCAACCCTAGATGGGGCACAAAGACTACTAGATGTATAGGCTTTTTTAAACAATAAACCATTTTCTGAAAGGGATTTCAAAGTAGGCATGGCCCTTCTAGAAAATTCCAATGATTTGTCAAGTGAGTAGCCCTGTAAACTGTCCACCAACTTCACAAAAAACGGAGGGAAATCGGCTATAGTAATACTGTCACTAAAAACTCCAAATTGGCCATAGCCTAAATCATCCATCATGATAAAAATAACATTGGGAGGGGATATTTTATTATTGTTATTGGACAGTTGGCAACTTATAAACGTTACAAGAGTAAACATAATCAAAACATAATGATGCGAGCTTTTGATCAAACGTAATTTATCAATACCTATGTATTTGATTTTAAAATAATCTGGAATAAAAAACATAAATACTACTTTATAAATTCCAATAAGCCAAACCTATTGGTTTGATGCACATTTTTGGAGATATCATAGATGGGGAAAATAGTTGATGTAGATCTTCGATTTCCCTTATTATCGTTGCGGTCCTGACGCACAGCCAAGAAAGCCCATCGATTGCCTATACTCACGGGAACTACTTTTCCTAATTTTCCAAAATTGGAAATGGGTATTGCCATTTCCATAGTCCATCCTGAATCAATATCGCTATTGTCATTTATGGTTCCTTGGTAGGTAACTTCCACCATAAATTCGGGATTAAACCCTTTAAAACCTATGTTCTTCCCTTCGTAAAAATCATTAAAGAATATAAAATCGTTTGAGGCCTTATTAATGTTTAATTCGTAACCAAAATGTGTATCTAAACTATCTGGAGCAGTAATCAAAAAAAGTTCTGCACAATCGTCAAAGTATGGTTGACCGTCCCTTTTGGTCTCCCGAACCGTCAAATATTTGTCTTCCATTTCATAGAACAAATATAAATTTTCTTCATCCCATAACATCCTAAAAGTCGTGAGTTGTCGGTCATCTTCTTTTTGTAAGTTGTAGAAATAGTCAAAACCTCTTTTTTCAGTTTTGGACCATGCCTCTTCATTCATTTTTCCATCTACCTTGATGGGCTGATCGGTTTTGCTCACTTTAAAAATCGGTTGTTCCCCTAATTCTAACTTTTTACCTACCTGAGCATAACCTTTTGATAGGATTACTA
>CENX01022581.1_pt1 | contig 14140 bp, 8 predicted proteins | sample 361321 | NCBI WGS metagenome assembly CENX01 (sample SAMEA2619678, study PRJEB7988) | marine metagenome | isolation source: saline water (ENVO:00002010), including | reverse complement strand
TCCATAACGGAATCAGTTAAGGCTATTACAGCTCTTTATACAGCAGAAGAATTGATAACAAGAAGAGATGAAGTAAAAACAAAAATTCAAGATCAGATTACAACCTTTTTAAATGAATCTACAGAAGAAAAGGGATTGATGGGATTATTAGTGATAGCGAACGTAGCTATTACAGATTTCGATTTCTCAGCTGAATTTAATCGTGCAATTGAAGAAAAAGTACGAGCAGAACAAGAAGCTTTAAAAGCTACTAATGAAAAGGATCGTTTAGTTACACAAGCTGAAGCAAGAGCTGAGGAGCAAAAACTAATAGCTGATGCGGTTGCTTATGCAACTGAAGTTGAATCAATTGCACGTGCTGAAGCTATTAAACGTGAAGCAGAAGCTCTTGCTGATAATCCAGAATTGATACAATTACGATTAGCTGAGAAATGGGACGGTCAATTACCTAAATTTACTGGAGATACAATTCCTTTAATCTCAATTGACGATATAGGTAAATAAAAATTAATCTTTCAAAATTTTTATTTTAATTGCTATTTATAGCTATAAAATTTTTGTACCATAATGCAGATTTTTTAGGGGTTCTTTTTAAGGTATCAAAGTCTACTCTACAAAGACCAAATCTTCTCTCGTAACCCCATGCCCATTCAAAATTATCTAGTAAAGACCAAGCAAAATAACCACGTAAATCTACCCCAAAATCGAGAGCTTCATTACAAGCATTTATATACCCTTTGAAGAATTCCACTCTTCCTAGGTCGTTTATCCCTTTTTCTTCATTAGGCTCATCTTGTGCGCATCCATTCTCTGTAATATAAATAATTGGATGATCATACCGATTATCAATCCATTTTAGTAGTTCTTTACAGCCATCTGGGACAATACTCCATTCCATCTGTGTTTGCTTCCATGTAGGGTCAACACTTAGATGTACATTTTGATCTTCAATCATTCCACCATTTCCAGCAATGGATGCGTCTTCCTGATTATTTTCAGATGGTTCAGAGGCAAGCATCGATGAATAGTGGTTTAATCCAAAAAAATCACTTGATTGATATAAAAGTGTTTTTTCTTCATCTGTGAATTGAGGAAGCTTATCTCCAATCATATGTTTCATTATCTCGGGATAGTCACCCTTCCAAATAGGATCAGCAAACCATCCGAGAAAAAACTCTAAACTTCGTTGTGCCGCTTCTCTATCGGCTGCAGTATCTGTTAGAGGATATCGAAAATCACAATTATTCGTAATACCTATTACTCCATCATTATTGACTTCCATTTTTCTATAAATTTGAACCGCACGAGCATGAGAAAGTAATAGATTATGTGCTGCAATGTATGGCTCCTTATCATCTACATGTCCGGGTGCATGATGTCCATTACCATAACCAAGAACCGCACTACACCATGGTTCATTTAGCGTTATCCAATGTTTGACGCGGTCTCCAAAAGACTCAAAACAAATGCGTGCATACTCTCCAAAATAATCAATAATTTTTTTGTTCAACCAACCGTTATGATTTACGTATAAATCTTCCGGTAAATCCCAATGATATAAGGTTATCCATGGTTCAATATCATGCTCAAGAAGACAATCAATTAACTTATTATAAAACGTAATTCCAGCAAGATTAGGCTCGCCTATTCCAGAAGGTTGAATTCGAGGCCATGCAATAGAAAATCGATATGCTTTAAGACCAAGCTCAGCCATTAGTTTTACATCATCTTCAAAAAGATTATAGTGGTTACAAGCAATAGCTCCTGTATCGCCATTTAACACCTTACCAGGTTGATCGCAAAATCTATCCCATATGGACCGACCTCTACCGCCCTCATTTACAGCTCCTTCTATTTGATAGCTTGATGTAGCGGAACCCCATATGAAATCTTTAGGAAAATTGCTCATAAAGTAAGATTTCCGGGTAATGTATCGATAATAGATTGTAACTCTTTTTTCATTTCTAATAACGTATCATTATATTTTGAATCATTTGCAAGATTAGTAAGTTCATTTGGATCACTATCTAAATTATATAATTGATCGGAATCATAATAACCTGGTTTCTTTCCAGTAGAAACGCGTTCTGCATCTCCTCCGCCTGGCAACGCATTAAAGTGACTAAAAGGAGTGGATGGATCTTCAGTGACAATATTTAAATACTTTCTTCTTCGTTCCTTGTTATAAGCGTCTAAAATATTTTTTCTTTCATCAAAAGACATATTTTTAATAAACTCTGGATAACGTATAGCAATATATTTCCATGGTCCTTTTCGAATAGCACGCGCGTATCCTAATTCAAAATATAAAGTTCTCTCCTTTGCTTCTTTTCCTAATAAAATAGGCAAAAAGCTCTCTCCATCAAATTTTTCTTTATCAAACTCTATCCCAGCAATATCTAAAATAGTTGGAGTAAAATCAATTCCAGAAACTAACGCTTCAGAAGATTCTCCGACAGGTAGTCCGTCAGCCTTCCAAACAATACTCGGGTCATGTACACCACCTTGATATAAGGTACCTTTTGCGCGTTGACCATGATCACTAAAAAAGAAGATTAATGTATTATCTAAAATATTCTCTTCTTCTAATGTATTAATTAAAGAACCTAAAACATCATCAAGCCAAAGAAGATTACATCTACTATCGTCTACAGGGAAGCCCTCTTTTTTTAGACGCTCAGGAATTGACTTCCGAGATGGAAGAACATCTGGGGCTTTGTCTAAATATCCAATAGCAGATAAGAGCGGATCTGCATTCCATGCTCTTTTTTCATCTGTCGGTCCATGAGGTATAGTTGTTGCAAAATATAAGAAAAATGGATTTTCTTTATTCTGCTTGATAAATTCGATTCCACCTTCTGCTAGCCAATCCATATTATGAACACCAACTTCTTTTAGGCCGATGTAAGGTGGATTATTATGATAAATACGATCAACAAAATCGAATCCAACTTCTTTAATTGCGTCACAAATCTTAGTATGATTTGATATTAACTGATTTTTAATTATCGGTTCTTTAACACTCGCATCGTAATTGGAAAATTTCTTTAAATCATGCACTTGCACAACATGATTTTTTCCAACAAATCCGGTAGTATAACCCGCTTCTTGTAAAAAAGTGCCTACCGTTTGATTTTCCTTAACAATATCCGTATTAAATTGTACAACAGACTGCCCTTCTTGTGCTGTTCGAGCAATAAATCCTCCATTAGTTGCTCTACTTGGATATAATCCTGTTAAAACACTATATCTACTTGGAGTACAAACAGGAGAAACAACATGTTGTTCTAACATCAATACACCTTCATTTGCTAATTTATCAATATTAGGTGTAAAATACTTATCTCTTCCCTCTGTTAAACAATTAAAATGAACTGGTAACATGTCATCAGCAATGAAAAATATGATATTAGGTTTTTGTGCTTGTGATGCAAAAACTAGCATGATGGATAAAGGGATTAGAACTAAAAATTTTTTAAACATAGAGAACCCTTAGAAATTATTTTGATTGCAACCTCTTTTTAATATAATGACCAGCCTTGCTTAATTCATTATCATTCCATGAACCGTTTTTTGATGCACCAGGTAATAACAATGCAGATGCTTCATTCTTGTCACATAAGGACCATGCAAGCCAACTTATTTTTCGATCATTCATCCAGTCAATCCAACGATCCGCTTCATCTAAATAAACATTTCTGTCCAATGTTCCTCCGTCATAAATAGATACTCCAAATTCCGATACAAAGATAGGGCAACCTGCCTGCCATAATCGCTCTATCTCCCGTCTTCTTTCTTCTCCAGCAGAACCGGTATAAAAATGCGTGGTATACATAACATTTTTATCTTTAACAGGATTATCATATGCTTCACTAACTTTTTGGCACCAATAAGGTGAGCCAACTAAAATAATATTGTCTGGATCATATCTTCGTATCGTTTTAATAACTTCAACCATATAAGGTCTTATTTCTTCATCCCATGATACTTTCAGTGGCTCGTTCCATATTTCGTAAATTATGTTCGGATATTTTCCGTATTTTTTTGCAATGTATGCAAAGAATTTCTGTGCTGCCTGAAGATCCTTATTTGCCTCGTGAGCATGATAATCAACAATTATATATAGATCCTGTTTAATGCAGGTTTGAATTAAAGACTCTACTTTAGTGACCATTGAAACTGGTTCTTTAAGATATCCAAACTCTACTTCTACTCCCATTGCTGCTCGAAAGATATTAATACCCCATTCTTCTTTTAGAGTTTTTATAGAAGATGGATTAGAAAATTCTCCTATCCAGTTTAACCAAAAAGAACTTATTCCTCGTAACTGAACTTGTTTCCCATATTGATTTATTAGATTATTTCCATCTACCTTTAGTTGACCATTATCCTTAACTGGATAAGTTTTAAATGAATGCAAAGATTCTGCATAAGCAGGTACTTGATAAATTCCCACCATCAAAATAATAAAAAACTTTAATAATTTAACCATTATACCTCATAATTCGAAGAAGATGTTTCTCCTCCATGCCCTGTCCAATTTGAATGAAAGAATTCACCTCTATCTCGATCTATTCTTTCATAAGTATGAGCGCCGAAGAAATCACGTTGAGCTTGAAGTAAATTAGCAGGTAACTTTTCACATCTATACCCATCATAATAGGATAATGCAGAACTAATAGCTGGAATAGGTATACCAAGATCAACTGCTGTACAAACTACTTTTCTCCATGATTCCTGAGTCTCCTTTAATACGTCACTAAAGAATGAATCTAACAATAAATTCTCTAATTCAGGATTAGAATCATATGCAGATTTAATTTTATTAAGAAATACTGAACGTATTATACATCCTCCTCGCCATAATAATGCAATATTTCCTTTATCTAATTTCCATTTATATTGATCAGATGCAGCTCTTAATAATTGAAAACCTTGCGCATAAGAAACTATCTTAGATGCATATAATGCATTTTTTAGATCTTTAATAAATTCCTTCTTTTCACCAATAAACTTATTCTTTGGTCCGCTTAAAATAGATGCGGCTTTCAAGCGTTCCTTTTTAAAGGAAGATAAGCATCTCGCAAAAACAGCTTCTCCAATTAATGTTAGTGGCTGTCCGTAATCTAAAGCAGCGATTGTTGTCCATTTTCCAGTTCCCTTTTGACCCGTAGCATCTAAAATTAGGTCTAAAACATACTCCCCCTCATTATTTTTAAATCCTAATATTTTTGATGTGATTTCAATTAGATATGAGTCTAATTCAGACGCATTCCATGATTTAAAAATTTCATGCATCTCTTGATTTGAAAGGCTTAAGCCTTGTTTCATGATATGATAAATCTCACTAATCATTTGCATATCACCGTATTCAATACCATTATGAACCATTTTAACAAAATGACCAGATCCGTTAGAACCTATCCATTCACAACAAGTTTCATTTGAAGATGTCTTTGCAGCTATTTTAGTAAATATTGGCTTTAAATGTTCCCATGCTTCCTCAGAACCACCTGGCATAATTGAAGGTCCAACCAAGGCGCCTTCTTCACCACCAGAAACACCAGCGCCCACATATAAAAAACCTTTTCCTTCTACTTCTTGGCATCGTCTGTGCGTATCTTTATAAAAGCTATTTCCACCATCTATAATTATATCTCCATCATCTAAGTAGGGTGAAATTTGATTAATAATCATATCTACTGGATCACCAGATTTTACCATTATCATTATTTTTCTAGGTTTAGATAATGAATTGCAAAATTCAGCAATATCATGAAATCCATTAAAGTTCTTTCCTAATCCACGCCCGTTTAAAAAAATATCCACTTTATCGGTTGAACGATTATACAATGATACTGAAAATCCTCTACTCTCAATATTAAGTACAAGATTTTCACCCATTACTGCTAAACCAATTAGTCCAATATCTGAGGACATCAATATTCTCCATTTTTTACTTAGTTTTATTTAGATACACTATGAATAGTTTTTCTAGAACATAGAGTAAATATTTAAATTATTTATCCTTTTGGCCAAACTTTAATTTTAGTGACAGATTTTTCTAAAAGAAATGGTCCAGGATTTGGATTTTCTTGATTTATTTTTTTACCAAAATAATCGGTATCTATAAAAATTGGATTACCGTCTCGATCGTCAAATTCTTGATTAGTTATTTTGGTCTTTCCTAATATACTCGTACTAATAATTTCTCTATCTTGATCTTTCGACCAATCAGAATTTAAATTTATATTTAGATAATAATCATTTTTATCTTTTAAAATACTATACCTTATATCTGCTTTTTTATCATACTGTGGATTCTTTTCATATTTCTTAAGTGGTTGAGCATCCTTTAAAAATAAATTTCCACTCATATATACAGGAAATTTATTATCCTTATCATACTCTTTTAGACCCCTTGAATGCATAAAGATATTATTATAAAACCGATCATCTCCATCTAATATATTAGACTCTCCAACGTAGGTACAACTATGCGGCTTAAAATATTGAGTTGAGCGATCTGCACCCTGATGCGTTCTAACAAGTACCTTTCCACCAAATAGATTATGAACAAATGCACCTCCTTGTGAAACATCTGTTACTGAAATATCTGACAAAAAGATATTATTATCTGCTAAAAGCGGTCCATGATTTACTTCCGTATAAAAATCATGCTTTTCGTTATTATATAATATATTACCGGTCACACGAGCTCCTTGAGACATCCAATCCAACCATATTCCTCGCTGACAATTATAAATTAGATTATTTTCTAAAATAGTATCAACAGCAGCGTGAAATTTGATTCCAGCCTGTTCAAATCCATCCCACCATCCTTTAACATTAATATCATGAATCTTATTTCCTGAAATTAATGAAAATGAAGCGCCATGGCTGCCAACCATACCTGCTTGTTCGCAATCTGAAATATGATTATTACGTACAATATGATGACCAATATTCTCTTTTGTCCAATCACCACGTGCAATAACTCTTTCAACAGTTTGATAATGTGCGTTATATCCAAATTCAATTAATCCATCTAATCTATCGTGATATTTTCCAAGTGTTAATCCTGCGCACCTTGCATGGGTTATCCGGTTATTCTCAATTATCCATCCCTTACTCCAATTTACACCTATTAAACCAACCTGCTCTCTAGTAGGAGGAGACCATGGATTTGCTGATTGGGTTAGATGAAATCCTTTTACAGTTATATAATTAATACCCGTCTTAGATGGGTAAAAAACTGTTCTTCGTTTATTTATTTCTACCAGTTCCTTATTCGGATTCTGACCTTTAAAATTAGTCCATATGTATGTTCCAGAATTATCTGATTTTGCAAACCACCTTGGCCCCCAACATTTTCCATATAATTCTTCTAATGTTTCAGCCTGCTCAATAATTTGATTATTTATATAAACTGTACCGGTTAAATGTTTTTTATCTACGCCTTGTTGATTTTCAAGAGGAAAAAACCAATCTGATCTAATTTCATTTGCAAAAGGATTAAATGATCCAAAGTAATTATTGGGTAAGTGACAAAGCCAAACATCTCCATCTTGATGCTCCCAGTCTTTTATCTGTTCAGAACCTTTAACGACGACATTTTCTCCATTTTTAGCTCTATAAACTATTCGATTACTATCTGATGTGCCACCTCTTGGAGGATCAATTCGCTCTCGATAAACACCTTCATGAACCGTAATTATATCTCCTGGCTGAGCTATATTTGCTGCAGCTTGAATAGTTTTAAATGGTTTATTTTCAGTTCCTATATTTTTGTCAGCACCTTTAACAGAAACATGATATTCCTCTGCATGTAGGCTAGAAACTATTATAAAATTAAAAATAATAAAAATTAAGAATGTAACATTTATTCGCAATTTCATTTGTAAATACCTCGCATCATAAAGACAGCTATTATAAACTTATAATTCTATCAAAATATTTTAATTGAACAATAATTTGAATGAAAATAATTAAAACAGAACGAGCTGGTCGACTTGGGTTTCCAATTATTGAAATCTATAATCGACAAAATACTTTAATTTATGAAGCGCATGACGAGTTGGAATGTGAATTCTTTTCAATTGAATTACTTAACGAAATGGAAATCCATTTTGAACTATATCAAGATGATATTATAGAAATAACATCAATTCTTAAAAAAGCTTGGACAACATGGGCTAATCTAGATAACGAAAATAAAATTTACAGCATGGAAAAATTTCAACTTCTTATTAAATTATTTAGAGAACAAGAGCCAGAAGATCGTTACATACTAATTCAAGAAGTTGTTGCTCTTTTAGGAAAAGGAGTTAATCGATATGGAGAAAAAATGAAGGCTATGAATGAACTTTTAGATGAAAAACTAGATGAAATTCTTCTGTATCAAGGACGTGGTAAACCAAACGTTAGTAGTCTAAGATTAGGATATGATTCTTTAAAAAATAATCTTGCTGCTTTCTGTCAAAAAAAGGGCTTAATATCAGCTGGAAAAGTAGATGATGTAAAGTATAATAAAATTTTAGAATCTGCATTAAATGAAGATCATATGTGTGTTTTTAAACAATTAAAAATACAATAAAAGTTTTTTGAGCACGTTTAACATTTAGTATCTATGAAATATTTAAATACAACTGAAATCCTACTTGAACAAACCGGAATGGTAGATAATTCCATTTTATCAAGTATTATAGAAGAAGCAGAAGCAACAAACCAACCAATACCCTCCTTCATAGCAAAAAAAAATAACCTCAAAGAAGAAGATTTTTTTAGAAAACTTGCTGAAGTTATGGAATTACCATTTAAGAGACTAAATAACATTGAAATAAATAAAGATGTTTTAGATTTATTACCAACTAAAGCTATTTTCCAACATAATGTTATTCCTTTTGAAAAAAAAGATGAAGTCTTAATTGTTGCCTGCGCAGATCCATTTTCTTTTGGTCTGATTGACACGCTCCAACTAGCAGCTAACTGTAGAGTTCGTTTACTTTTAAGTACATTGGATGACATTGCTGAAGCATCAAGAAAATTTTATGGTGTTGGTGCGGAAACTTTAGATGAAATGATAGAAACTAAAAATATTGATTTTGATGATGAAGATGATTTATCAAAACAAGATTTAAGTGATTTAGATCAAGAAGCTTCAGTAGTTAAGTTTGTAAATCAAGTAATTTGGGAAGCCTATAAAGATCGTTCCACAGACATCCATATTGAACCTTTAGAAGATGATTTACGGATTCGTTATAGAGTAGATGGTGTTTTAAGAGAAACGCCTATGCCAGCACAATTAAAAAAATTCCAATCATCAGTTATATCTAGAATTAAAGTTATGGCTAATATGGATATTGCAGAAAAAAGATTACCTCAAGATGGCAGAATAAGTGTTCGTATTCGTGGAGAAGAAATTGATGTACGTGTTTCAACTATGCCAACTGTATATGGTGAGAGTGTTAGTTTAAGACTCTTAATTCGAGGTGCAGGCTTAATAACTATGAGTGATCTAGGACTCAATGATAAGGATAACCAAATTTTAACAAAAATGATTAATCGACCACATGGAATTTTGCTTGTAACAGGTCCAACTGGTTCGGGTAAATCAACTTCTCTTTATGCTTGGCTGCATACCATTAATTCAGCCGATAAACGAATTATGTCAGCAGAAGATCCGATTGAATATGAAATGAAAGGAATAAATCAGGTTCAAATGAGACCAGAAATTGGTTTAGATTTTTCTAGTACATTAAGAACATTCTTAAGGCAAGATCCAGATGTTATTATGGTTGGAGAAATACGTGACAAAGAGACAGCTGAAATTTCTATTCGAGCTGCTTTAACAGGTCATTTAGTTTTTAGTACGATTCATACAAATGATTCATCAAGTACAATAACAAGATTACTTGATATGGATATTGAACCTTTTTTAGTTTCATCATCTGTTGAAGGTATAATTGCTCAAAGACTTGTTCGGACTTTATGTACTAAATGCAGAAAACCTGCCCAATATCGTGAAGATTTTTTAAAAATGCATGGATTTCCAACAGAAAAATTAAAAAATAGTGGCCCAATTTATGAAGCGGTTGGTTGTGATGAATGTAGGGGAACAGGATATCGAGGAAGATGTGGAATCTTTGAACTATTGACGATTACTGATGAAATTAGACCATTAATTGTTTCAAATGCATCTGCTGGGGTTATTAAGCAAGCTGCAATCGAGCAAGGTATGAAAACTTTAAGAGATGACGGTTGGGAAAAAGTTTTAGATGGAATAACAACCATTGATGAAATTTTAAGAGTTACAGAAGAAAAAGAAATAGAAGATATAGAATATTAATGCCTATTCAGGCGGTAAAATTCCTTCAGCTACTAATTGCTCATCCATTTGTTTTGTTAACGGAACAGGTAATGGTGGAAGCCCAGCGCGAATCACATCCATTTGATATTGTCTTAAATTTTCTTGGATTTCTTCTCTTCTTTGTGCTTGTTGAGATGGTGACAATTTTATTTCTTCTGTTTTTACTGTCCTATTATCAGTATTATTATTTTCTCTAAAACCAGTATTAAATCTTCTTTGAGACTGAGAAGTATTTTTATTAACTGGCTGAGTTGCTTTCATAAGTGAAAACATAATATTAATACCATTTCTATCTAATGTAGCGGTAGAATTTTGTATATTAACATCTAATAACTTCATACCCTTAAAACTTTCTCCAACACTTAGCATAACACTTTTTGATTCTCCCTTTTTTGCTGTTTTATTTTCAAAACCTGCTCGAATAATTCCAGTATCTGTTTCAAAAATAAAACAGAGTCTAAGTTCTTTTTCTGCAGCTTTTGCTGCCGCCAAAGCCATTGTTTCATTTTGAATAGACGATACGGAGGGTTCAGGAGAAATTAATTCTGTACCGAAAGGATTTCGTTCGATAATAATCCTATAACGATTATCATCAGCTAAAGAGCAATAATTATTATTAGTAATAATAATAGAAGCTAATACAATAATTTTTTTTACCAACTGCATTTAATAATTTTCAATGTTTAAAAATTTACATTATTACTTAACTGATTATATAAAACGATTATAGATTAATTATATTGTAATATAAAGTTGTTTTAAACAAAGCCTTAGGTCTTTCTTACTCTTTTTTTTTAAACTTTATAAACAACAAAAAACTTAAGATTGTAATTATTATTTAAACAGATTTAATTACAATATAGAAAAAAATATTATTAAAGCTTATAAAGAAATTATGTATACAGAATTGTCAGGCAAAAAATTTAGGGACTTGTTAAAAGAAAAAAATCTTATTTTAGATGGTCCTATGGGTACAATGATTCAAGAATATGATCTTCAAGAAGAGGATTTTAGAGGTCAGCGTTTTAAAAATCATCCCTGTGATCTAAAAGGTAATAATGATCTTTTAGTTCTTACAAAACCTAAAATTATTGAAAAAATACACGAAGATTTTTTGGATGCTGGCTCGCATATTATTGAAACTAATACCTTTAGTTCTACAAATATCTCTCAAGCCGATTACCAACTTGAATCAATAATTGAAGAATTAAATATTGAAGCTGCAAAAATTGCAAAAAATGCGGTTAATAAAGCTTATAAAAAAAATCCAAATAATTCTTTTTTTGTCGCAGGTGCAATTGGACCAACTAATCGTACAGCATCAATTTCACCAAATGTTAATGATCCAGGTTATCGAGCGGTTAGTTTTGATGATCTTGTGGAAGCTTATAAAACACAAGTACGAGCATTAATAGAAGGTGGTGTTGATATTCTTTTGGTAGAGACTATTTTCGACACTCTTAATGCAAAAGCGGCGATCTATGCAATTGAATCTGTTTTTCAAGAAATTAATAAAATCTTACCAATTATGATATCTGTTACAATTACCGATAAATCTGGAAGAACTCTTTCTGGTCAAACTCCTACTGCTTTTTGGTATAGTATTGAACACTGCAATCCTATCTCTGTTGGTATCAATTGTGCACTTGGTGCAGAAGATATGCGTCCATATATGCAAGAATTATCAGAAATATGTACATGTTATACAAGCATGTATGCAAATGCTGGATTACCAAATGCATTTGGTGGATATGACGATACTCCAGAAGACATGAGTCAAGTATATGGTGAATTTGCACAACAAAAATTAGCAAATATTTGGGGAGGTTGTTGTGGTACGACCCCAAAGCATATTCGAGCTATAAAAAAAGCGGTAAAGGATTATTCTCCAAGAATTCCAATAACTAGAATTAATCAACCATTTTTCAGTGGACTTGAACCTCTATGTGTCGATGAAACGTATAATTTCGTTACAGTTGGTGAGAGAACGAATATCACTGGTTCACCAAAATTTGCTAAATTAATAAAACAAAATAAACTTGAAGAAGCAATTCAGATTGCAAGACACCAAGTTGAAAATGGAGCTAATATTCTAGATATTAATATGGATGAAGGCTTAATTGACTCAGAAGCAATGATGGTCAAATTTTTAAATCTTTTAATGTCCGAACCAGATATTTCAAAAATCCCGATTATGATAGATTCATCAAAATGGAATGTTATTGAAGCCGGATTAAAATGTGTTCAAGGAAAATGCATTGTTAATTCTATTAGCTTAAAAGAAGGTGAAAAAATATTCAGAGAACATGCTAATAAAATTAGAAGTTATGGCGCGGCATGTATTGTCATGGCTTTTGATGAAGATGGGCAAGCTGATACTACTGAAAGAAGAATTTCAATATGTAAAAGAGCCTACAACATTTTAGTAAATGATTTAAAATATAATCCTTCTGATATAATTTTTGATCCAAATATATTTCCCATTGCAACAGGTATGGACGAGCATAAAATAAATGCTACTTCTTTTTTTGAAGCAACAAAAATTTTACGAACAGATTTACCAGGTATATCCGTAAGCGGAGGAGTAAGTAATGTCTCATTTTCATTTCGTGGAAATAATGTAGTTAGAGAAGCAATTCATGCTGCTTTTTTATATCATGGAAAGAAACATGGATTAAACATGGGAATTGTAAATCCTGGTATGCTTGAGGTATACGACGATGTACCAAAAGAGTTGATGAAACTTGTTGAAGATGTCGTATTAAACCGAACTGATGATGCTACTGAAAAATTAATTGATTATGCGAGTTCTGTTAAAGGTAACGATAATAAAAAAATTGTTGAAAACAAAAAATTATGGAGAGAAAAAAACGTTGATGAACGACTTAGCTACTCCTTAATAAAAGGAATTATTGAGCATATTGAAGAAGATGTTGAGGAAGCTAGAAAAAATTATTCAAGACCATTAGAAGTTATTGAGGGTCCCTTAATGAAAGGGATGGGAATTGTGGGAGATCTTTTTGGTTCAGGAAAAATGTTTTTACCTCAGGTTGTAAAAAGTGCGCGAGTTATGAAAAAAGCTGTAGCTTATCTCTTACCATATATGGAAAAAGAAAAAGACAATTTATCATCAAGTGCTGGAAAAATATTATTGGCTACTGTTAAAGGTGATGTCCATGATATAGGCAAAAATATTGTGGGAGTTGTTCTTGCGTGTAATAACTATGAAATAAAAGATATAGGCGTTATGGTTCCATGGGAAAAAATACTTCAGGAAGCAAAAGACTGGAATGCTGATATTATTGGATTATCTGGACTAATTACTCCTTCATTAGACGAAATGGTTACTGTTGCTAAAGAAATGGAGAGAGCTAAAATGAAGACTCCACTACTTATCGGCGGTGCTACAACTAGTAAAAAACATACTGCGGTTAAAATTGAGCCCGTTTATAATGGATTAAGCGTACATGTTACCGATGCTTCTAGAGCGGTAACGGTTGCACAATCGCTTATTTCAAAAGATATAAATTATAAAAAAAATATAAAAAATGAATACAGTACAATTCGTGAAACTCATAAACAATCTCAAGAAGAACGGGTATTTATATCAGTAAGTGAAGCGAGAAAAAATTCTCATACTTTAGACTGGCATAACTATACTCCTCCAAAACCTAATTTTATTGGTAATCGTTCGCACAGCGTTTCCTTGGAAGAAATAGTGCCATATATAGATTGGATGCCTTATTTTTGGACATGGGATATTCATGGTTC
>CENX01093581.1_pt1 | contig 14156 bp, 12 predicted proteins | sample 361321 | NCBI WGS metagenome assembly CENX01 (sample SAMEA2619678, study PRJEB7988) | marine metagenome | isolation source: saline water (ENVO:00002010), including | reverse complement strand
AAATATTTTTATTTTGAGCCATCCATATAATCATTGTAGTTAATACGACTGATGCTAATATCATCACTATACCTTCAAATATTTTAGAAGAGCTCCCTTCAAATCCTCCGGCAAAATTTTGAAAAATCACGGAAACAATAACACTAATAAGTATAGCTGCTCCAACGCCACCCCAAAGCATTTTTATACTATCCTCATTGTTAGATTTTTTAAGATAAGTATATAAAATTCCTATAATAAGCGAGGCTTCAAGTACCTCTCTAAACATTATAACTAATTCAGCCATATTAAATCCTTTTTGAAAATGAGAATCATTCTCATTTATAGGTCTGTATATTATTGATTTTTTTTATTAAATTGCAAACAATTATTATTAAGGGGCTAATATATGAGTTTAAAGAAGTTGACAAGAGAAAATCATTCTAATGCTGAACGATCATGGTTTGCAGGACGGATGTTCAGTGGTCAAATAACCAATTCTGAATATGCAATTTATCTTAAGCAGCAATATGAGTCGTATAAAGCCTTAGAAAATAAATTTGATAGTCTGGGAGATGATTCTAAGGTTCAATTTCCAGATAATAGGATTAAAAGAGCAGCAAATATATTAAAAGATTTAATTGAAATGGATCCCGATGGAGAAAATTTACCAACTTTAGCATCAACATCTAATTATAGCTCATATATACAAAATTGCCCTGATCATCTATTATATGCTCATGTATATGTAAGATATTTAGGTGATTTGAAAGGTGGCCAGATGATTGCTTCAAGAGTCCCTGGAAAAGGACTTTATTATAAGTTTGAAGATCCAGAAGTCCTTGAAAGTCTAATTCGTGAAAAACTTAGGGAAGATGAAGAATTTGTAGAAGAGTGCAAGAAATGTTTTACTTTTGCAACAAAAAGCTTCGAAGATATTAAAGACTATATAGATAAAAATATGTAGATATTTTAATTATGCTCTTTTAGCATTTTTTCTACTTCTAAGACATGAAGCTCTTCCTGGCCAATCATAGATCTAGCAAACTCTTCAAGGTATACACTTTGATCTTGAACGGCTTCCAAAAGTTTATAATACATCCTAATTGCATCTCGCTCATGATCTAGTGTCTCTTGTAATATATCTTTTATGTCATGCTTATGAGTTTCTTCAATATTACCTGTATTTAAAGGCGGATGTCCTCCAAGTCCAGTAATATGTTCACCTACCATATCTGCATGAGTTAGGGACTCTTTTGCTTGAAGTCTAAAAAATTCTATATGCGGAATTCTATTTGGGCCAAAAATCATTAAAGCATAATGAGTATACCTTATAACTCCTTTGAGTTCATGGTCAAAAATTTCACTTAATGTATCTATAACTAAGTCTTTATTCATATCTATCTCCGTATCAAAAAATATAGTTAAATCTAATAGATTTTCATTGAATACTAAACAACAATTTTATAGCAAATATAATTAGAATCACACCTGTTAATCTTTGGATTTTGGTTGACATAAATTCAATTTTAGAAACAATAGACTTACTTGTAAGAATTAATGATAAGAATGCGAACCAAAGTCCAGTTGCAAATGACATCCAAAGACCAAACAAAATTTGAAATTTGAATGGGGTATCATTTGAAATTATCAAAACATATAAAGAAAGAAAAAATAATGTAGCCTTAGGATTTAAAACATTTGTTAAAAATCCCAATTTAAATGATTCAAATGCATTGAAATTAAAATCATCGTTATATTTAGAATTAATAGAAGAGCCTTTAGATTTTATTGATATGATTCCTAAATAAAAAAGGTATAGACTTCCAATAATTTGAATTACCTTAAAAAGTAAATCTGATTCTTTGATTATCATCCCAAGGCCAAATACGCAAAGGATGATATGCATTAATATTCCTGTTCCAATCCCTAGGCTTGTCATCAATGCCGAGCGGCGTCCACTTGAAATACTTTGCCTTATTATTATTATAAAATCAGGGCCAGGGCTCATCACAGCAAAAAGATGTATTGTTGCAATAGAAATAAATTGTAAATATAGATCGTTCATAATTTTAGTCTAAAAATAAAAAAGCTCATAATAAATATGAGCCTTTTTATTTCTTTTTAAAAATCTAAAATTACTTAATTGTAATTTTTTTAATATCATCAGATATATTTTTAGATTTTTTAATGGCCATATTCAATACGCCATCTTTCATTTTTGCACTTATCTTATCTTGATTAACATTTTCAGGTAAATTAAATGATTTTTGAAAGTTACCGTATTGAATGTTGTTAAACCTGCTATAATTATCATTATGATTAGATTCAGATTTTCTACTACCTGATACTATGAGCATATCATTAGATATAGAAATATCTATACTATCTTTGCCTATCCCTGGAAGATCAAAGGAAAGATAGTAGTTTTTATCATCTTCATGAATATCATAGGCTGGTTCCCAGATTGAATTATAAGTTTTCGTAGATTCATAAGTATTTATACCGTTAAATATCTTATTAAACTCATCAAAAATACTTATCCTTGGTGTATATGTCATTAAAGTCATTTTGTAATTCTCCTATTTTATTTATTACAAAATAAAATTTGCAATTAATATGCCAAAACCAATAGACTGACATAATTAAAAGCTATGCTGACAATAAGTCATGCATATATGTAAATATGACATTAATCTAAGAATAAGTGACTTTTTGAAGGCTCGCTCTGCCTTTCAATGATTTGATAGTTTGATAATTTTCCTTGATCATTAAATGAAAGAATCCATGGCTCGCACCATCCTATCTCAGTCCTCAAGATTTGTTTAGGGGTAAGATTAAATATTTCCATTACAATGGCCCTTATGCTATTTCCATGAGCAGAAATTATAATATTTTTACCTGAATTAATTTGCGGTTTGATAACGTCATTATAGTAAGGAAGTGTTCGCTCCGCAGTCATTTTTAAAGATTCTCCTCCAGGCGGAGGTACATCAAAGCTTCTTCTCCATATCTGAACCTGCTCTGGTCCAAACTTTTCTGCAGCTTCTAATTTGTTTTGCCCTATAAGATCACCATAGTCTCGCTCATTTAATGCTTCATCCTTAATAATTTTTGGATTTTGATTCATTTCTTTCAACATAAGATTCAAAGTATTTTGTGCACGCTTTAAGTTCGAGGTATAGCACAAATCAAATGTAATTTTAGATAGAATTTGACCAGCTTCAGACGCCTGAGAAATTCCAAGGTCAGTTAACTCCACATCCTTCCAACCAGTAAATCTATTTTCAAGATTGTATATGGATTGACCATGTCTAATTAAAAATAGATTATTATTGCTAAGTTTGCCAATCATGCGATATCTCCTATTTTAACACCCATCGAGTGTTTCACTAATTAATGAATCAACTACATCATGAATATTTTTATTTTTATTATAGATCTCAAGCTGTCTATCCGAACTGGTACCATTCTTTACCATATCTCTAAGATAGTCTAGATATTTTCTTGACCCTAAAGGCTCAACTACATCATCGACAAAATCAAGCATCTCATCAAACAAATCTATAAATGGAATCTCTTGGTGATTTCCAAAATCAATTAAGCTACTATTTACGCCACCTTTTATGGCGCGCCATTTATTTTCGTTAATTAATGAGCCTCTATATTTTCTCCATGTTTGATTTTTCAATCTAAGTTGAATCATTTTTGCTACCAGTGCTTGAATTAAAGCTGCGATTGATACCGCCTCATCAGCCTTTGTGCAGGAATCACAGATTCTGAATTCTAAAGTTGGGAATGTATGATGAGGTCTAATATCCCACCAGATTTTTGAAGGATCTGTAATTGTATTACTTTTAATTAGTGTATCGACATATTCATCATACTGATGATGGCTTCCAAAATTTTCTGGGATACCAGTTCTAGGCAAATCTTCAAAAATAATACTTCTATATGATTTAAATCCAGTTGGCTCTCCAAGCCAAAATGGCGATGATGTTGATAGTGCTAAAATATGAGGCATGAAATATCTCATTTGATTCATTACATCAATCTGCAAACTTCTATCTTTTATACCAATATGTACATGCATTCCAAAAATTAGCAACCTCTTTGCAACATATTGCATTGAGTTAAAAAGTCCATGGTATCTATCTTTATCCGTAACAATTTGATCTCTCCAGTGCGAGAATGGATGGGTTCCGGCAGCTGCAATCATTTTATTATTTTGTTTAACAAAATTACCCAGCTTATAGCGTATGCTTTTAATATCATTATCGAGCTCACCAATATTGTTGCACACATTACTGCCTATTTCAATTTGAGATTGAAGCAATTCTGGTTTAACTTGATCTTTGAACATCATTGCACCAGTTTCAAGAAATTCAGATATAAAGGATGTTAATTCTCTTGATTCTGGATCAATTATCTGATATTCTTCCTCAATTCCTATTGTTAAACTTTTAAGTTCATTCATATTGCATCCCCAAAGGTATTTTTCATCCTGTAGACTCTATTACATCTTTTTTAATATCATTAATCCATGATATTTTATCTTTATTATTTTTAATTGAAACTTTATCATTAATGGAAATTATATCGATTGGATTATTAGTTGCTTCTTCAAGCCAGCTTATATTCAATATCCTTGATAATTTATAAATTTGGTCTGCATGCTTCTTTTTAATTTTGAAATCACCCTTTGAATCATTAGCACCTTTATGAATTTCATTAATAAAATCTTCATAATTAGACATTTGCTTTGAAAGTGCATCTTCTAAGTTAATTCCAACACATAAAACATGAGGTGTTTCAGATACATCTTTTACTTTTATAGAAACAGAGACATTTAAAGATAAATTATTTTTATCCTTTAGAATTGATAAAATAGGTACAGGCTTTAGAAGTGGCTGTTTTCCTAATAACTTGTATGCGCTCCATTCTTTGAATGGATTATTTTCAACATTGATATTACTCCATGGCATTTTAATACCATCTGCACGATACAATGTTCTCAAATATCCAGGAGCATAAGCATCAAAATAATGCCAATATTTATAAGGTGATACGATAGTCATTCTTCTCATTAATACGGATGGAGTTATTTTAAGCTTCTTATAAGATAAAATATTATAAGCATTAGCAGAAAGATAGCGTTTTAAAGAAGTTTTTGGGCAAAGCAAGGAGCCTGCAAAAAAGCTACATTCAAAATCTCTCCATGCATACAGTATATCTTTTTGATTTATTCGATCTGATATATTTTCATTTAGACTTGGAGATCCACCTAGTTCTCCACCAGATGCATGACTCGATATTAGACCATCCCCATCATGAAGTATTTTATGGCCTATATATAATGCGAGTTCATATTTTAATCTATTAGAGTCTTTTAGTAAGGTATTTATATATACTGTATTTTTTTCAGCGTAGAACGATCGAAGGACTGAATTAATTTTTATTCCATAATCATTTTTTGTAATGAATGATTTTCTATTAAACCATTTTATTTTAAGGCCAACTTTCTTTACTATTTTTAAAATATCTGTGTCTCTAATAGGAAGCTTTTTTTTCCCAATTTCATCTGCCGTACGCTCAATATCTGGAAACTGGTTATAATTTTTTTCTTGATAGGCGCGTATTAAAATATGCGCAAATTGTCTTCCAGATATACCTGACTGTGCCAGCAAAGTAGGCATCGCTGTTCGAATTTGATTTTTTGAAAATAGAAAATTGGGCTCAAATTCAATCTCTTCGAAAGAATATTTTAAAGAATCTTCCCTAGATTTTTTAACATCCTTTGCGTTATCAAGAAACCAATTAGTTTTCTTTTGAAATATTTCTGAAAACATTTTCAAAAGTTCTATTGACGGGACTCTATTTCCAGTTTCAATTAAACTTAGATAAGATATAGATGGAGCTACATCTGGATTTATTTGAATGCAACGGATGGATAAATCTTCGAGCGTTAGATTTAAGGATTTTCTTTGAGCTCTTATTTTTGAACCCAAAAAGTGTATATTTCTCGATAGTATTTTATTCATGTAAAATTTACATTGTAAAATTTATATAGAAATATATAATATTCTATGTAAATTTCAATGCTATATTATTAATAATTAATAATTGGATGCTATAAGGGTCCAAATGATATATCCTCCTCTTTATCTCTCCCTTCTCATCCATAATAAGCCCCCATTGTTGGGGGCTTATTAAATTATATTTTTATTTGTAGTACTATTGGCAAGCTGATTAGATTAAAGCTTGATAATTAGGAAAGAATGAAAAAAATTACATACATATTATTATTAACCATCTTGATTCAAAGCTGTAGTTTATTTACAGATAAAAATACAGACCTTGATTTAGAAGTAGGTTCTAATTTAAATATGGTAGATTTTATTGATAGTCTATCTGTCCAAATCTTAGATTCAACCATCATTGACTCCAATCAAAACAGTCTATTAGATGTTATTGTAGCAGATAATGTTGAATTTGATAAGCCAGTATTTTCAAATGATATTTTTAATATAATTCCGATACAAACTATTTCTTATGGAGATACTCTCGAACTTGATTTTTCAGATTATATTTATTCGAATTTCATTAACATTGAATTAATAAATCTCAAAAATTTCCATTCTGAGATAACTAATAACACTTTATATTTATCTCCAATTGTTAATAAAAATCAGCTCTCATCAATCAAGATTGCTATAAATAATAATATTCTAGATGTAATCATTTTTTCTGTATCTAGTAGTTATGATGATTCACAATATACAAAAAATAGAAATGCCACGATTTTAAAAGATAATTCAAATATTGCTGAAGACTATTTGTTACTTAATTATAAATACTTATCTAGCGGTTCTTATGATTATAATTTAAAAGACAACAGAACTTATATTCTATTGGGCAATAAAATTTTAGATTCAAAGTTTCATCATATTTTTAACGATGGTATTAGAATAATGTTGCCAAAGAAGTCCAAGGAGTCAATACTTAGAATTATTTCAATGGATAATTTCGGAGTATTATTAAATGAGAATAAGACAATTCTATTTAATAATAATGTACTTTCATCAAATCAAAATATTATATCTCCATATTTTTCTAATATGTATTATGTCTTAGTAGATAGATTTTTTAACATTAAAAATGATAGTAGTAGCCTTAACCTTATTGATCCATCTATTGATAAAAAGGTTGATTTCCATGGGGGAGACTTCTCAGGACTTTCTAAAAAAATAAATAATGGATATTTTAATAGATTGGGCATCAATAATATTATTCTATCTCCAATAGCTACTAATCCTAAAGGATACTATAGAAGTGATTTTCCTCCTTATAGAAAACATATGGGATTTGATGGGTCTTGGCCTATTGAATCTAATGCAATTGATCGAAGATTCGGATCATCTGAAGATTTAAAGAATTTAATAAAAAATTCTCATCAGCATGGATTGGGAATCCACTTAAGCTACATTGTAGATTATACTCATTTGGAGCATGAATATTATAGTCAAAAGACAGATTGGTTTTCTGGAAATAATATTAATGGAAAAAGTTTTTTATTTGAACTAGACTTTTCCAATCAATTAGTTGTGCGGCAAATTGCTAAAGATATAATTTCTTGGAATGATAGGTATGATTTTGATGGATTTCATTATGCTTATTCAAAAAGACCTGATAAAAACTTTTGGAAATATTTAAATAGTTTATTCTATACAGAATCTCTTTTAAGAGATGAGCTATCAATAGTTAATCAAGGTGAATTTAATTTTGATTTATATAAAATAGGAAGAGATCACTTCTCTAGCTTAACTCCAAACTTTAAAAAATTAAATAATTCTATAAAGAAAAATATAGAAAAAATAGGTTCTATTAATTTATTGAAAACAGTAACAACATTTAATGATGAACCCAAATTCATTTCAATAGCAGATGGACATTTTGATTCTCTTGATGTAGGTGACCATCATATTTTTGTTGACTTCCCAACTACTGTTGCAAATAAATCAAATTATGAGAAACTGTTCATGTTTAATTTAATGAATAATTCTCTTGGTGGAATACCAACTTTATTTCATGGCGATGAATATGGAGCTATTGGAGTAGGATATTCAGACTCCAAAAGAAAGATTAGATTTCAAAAAAAATTAAATTCTGAGGAATTAAAGTTTAAAAATAAAATTTCTAAACTAAATAATATAAGGACAAGATATGCATCTTTATCTTTAGGTGATTTTTATGTTTTGAAAGAAGGTCCTGATTACACAGTCTGGCTTAAATCATACTTTAATGAACATACAATTATTTTTTTTAATCTTCAGGATAAAATCATAACACTTAACTTCCCGCTGCCATTTGAATCAAAAAAAATGATATCATTACTTGATGATCAAATCATTGAATTAGAAGATTCAAAGATGGCAAGTATTGTAATACCTGCAATGCAGTCTGGAATTTTATTATTAGATAGAAAGTAATTTTATTTAAAGAGTTAGATAAGTGAATTCAATTCTTTTTAAAGAAATGATAAAATTGATTTATAGAAAAGTTTTGTTCGAGATGTATTATTCATGTTAAATTTTATTTTATTTTTTGCCGCGATGGTGGAATTGGTAGACACGCTGGTCTTAGGAACCAGTGCCTTCGGGCGTGTGGGTTCGAGCCCCTCTCGCGGCACAAAAATAATAATTTCTTTATATTATTGATATTCGTAGATTCGAAAGATTTCACAGACAAAGGCTTAAAGGGAGGAGAAACAAATGAAACTAGTTGAATTAGGAACATTTGCAATTTTAGTCTTGTTTATTGGCGGAATGACTTTAACAAATCAAGAAAGATTGACTGCTGAAAAACAAGAAGTTAAAGATAGAAAAGAAACAATTGAGCTTGAGCAAAGGCTTGCTGCAATAGAAGCAAATACAGCAAAATTCACTGTAACTCATGATCAAAAATTGGAAACAAACTGGGTACATGCGATGTTAGATGCAGGTACTTCATTCGATGCCGGAAATGCAGCTCAATTTATTAAAGTAAAAGTCCCTTCTTACAATGATGATAAGCCAATTTGTATTAAATGGAATAAAGAATGTTCAGATTCTAGAACTGCCGTATATGTACCTACACCTGGATTAAATAATAAAACCAATAATGGACTATTTGAAGATAATAAATGTGAGTGTGAAGAATATGCAACTGATGATTGTGGTGATAGAATCTATGAACAAGAATGTGCAAAATATTTAAAAAGCTGTGAGGGAGAAGAAAATTGCATGTGTGATGAGTGGGCATGGAATATAATTGATTATGTTGATGCCTGTGAATACAGAAAACTTGATCATGAAGGAAGAAGAGATTATATTACAAGTCGCCTTCCAAATCTTCTTCAGGATGAATTAACTTATTCATGGGAACAGCAGAGCGGACCTGCATTAAATCAAGATCTATTTAATCATTATAAAAATGATAAAGTATTAAAGTTAGAATTAACTCAAGGGGACTATACTTTTAGCTGTACAGTTACTGACCCATATGGATTTGAATCTTATTTGGAAAAAGATATTAATGTTGCTGCCGAGCCTAATAATGATCCAGAGGTATTTATTGGATATACAAGACTTGGTGGTTCAGATCTAGATGAATTTCTTACAACAAAAAAGAAAATTGAAGCAGCAGCTAGTAAGAAAAAATAAATTGAATTTAATTTTATAAAACATGAAAAAGCCTCTATTCATTATAGGGGCTTTTAAGTATAAAAAATGAATTTTGAACAAATATATAATATAATTTTTACCAACCCCTTTTATAAGGCTATCTTCTATATACTCTTATCTATCTTAGTTGCAAAGATTTCTGATCTAATTTTTAAATCATTACTAAGAAAGATGGCAGGCAAGACAAAAACAACAATTGATGATCATATTATAGATATTCTGCATAGACCAATTTATCTTTCAATCCTTTTTATAGGCTTAGGGTTTTCTGCATCACTTTTAGACATACTATCTTCAATTCAATTTATTATAAATGGTAGTTTGAAGACCATAATTGTAATCATTTGGGGTTCTGCCATTTTTAAATCATTCATTTATATTATTAAATGGTATTCAAGTAAATCAGGACTAAGGAAACAAAATCAAAAACGTTTAATGCCTTTATTTGATAACCTTGGAAAGATAATTATTTTTATTGGAGTAGTCTATTTTGTTTTTATTAGCTGGGGAATTAATGTAACTGGTTGGTTAGCATCTGCTGGTATACTTGGTATTGTTCTTGGTCTTGCAGCTAAAGATACGCTTGCAAACTTATTTGCTGGTATTTTTATTATGGCAGACTCTCCATATAAAGAAGGTGATTATATTAATTTAGATACAGGTGAACGAGGATATGTTAAGAATATAGGTATAAGAAGTACTCGCATTATGACTCGTGATGATATAGAAATAACAATCCCAAATTCAGTAATTGCAAATTCAAAAATAATCAATGAAAGTGGTGGGCCTGAAGAAATGGAAAGGGTTAGGGTAAATGTGAGTGTTGCATATGGTAGTGACATTGAAAAAGTTAGAACTATACTTATGGATATAGCCCAATCTAATGAACAGGTATGTAATGATCCTTTGCCAAGAGTTCGATTTAGAGAGTTCGGTGATTCAGCTTTAATTTTTCAGCTTTTATTTTGGATTGAAAAACCTGAGATGAGAGGTAGAGTTGTAGATTCAGTTAATTCAGTTATATATAATCGCTTTATTGATCATAATATAGAGATCCCATTCCCACAAAGAACTATTCATATTAAAAAAACAATAGATGAATGAGTTCCTCTATTAGTTCATTAAAAAAACATTTTCAACTAGATCCAAAATTTACATACCTAAACCATGGCTCGTTCGGTGCTTGCCCATATCCTATTTTTAATGAAAGAAAAAAATGGCAAAAGAAATTAGAATTTCAGCCAGTTTCATTCATTCAAGATCATGCTATTGAATCACTAGAAAAATCACGTGAAGCATTATCATCATATATCCACTGTGATAAGGATGATGTTGTGTACTTCCCAAATCCTACAACAGCAATGAATATGGTGATTCGATCTCTAGACTTAAAAGCTGGAGATGAAGTTTTAAGTTCAAATCATGAGTATGGAGCAGTAGAGAGAACATGGAAATTTGTAGCAAGTCAAAAAGGCTTTTCATATAAGTCTATTAATATTCCAATACCCTTTGATAGAGAAGATTTCCTGAATAGGTTAAAGGATGGTATTAATAGTAAAACTAAAATAATCTTCTTAAGCCATATTACTAGTCCAACAGCGATAATTTTTCCAATAGATGAAGTTTGCAAACTGGCAAAAGAATTGGGAATCATGACTATTATTGATGGAGCTCATGCCCCTGCTCAAATTGATTTAAATTTAAATAGACTTGGTGCAGATATATATACAGGTGCATGTCATAAATGGATGCTATGCCCTAAGGGAGTTGCTTTTTTATATGCTTCTAAAGCATATCAAAATATTCTTGAGCCTCTTGTTGTTAGTTGGGGTTGGGAAAGCGATACTCCATCTCATTCACAGTTTCTTGATTATCATCAATATCAAGGAACTAATGATATAAGCGCTTATCTAACTGTTCCGAAAGCAATTAGTTTTTTAAACCAACATAACTGGGAAGAAGTTAGAGGTTATTGCCATGAACAAATTATTGAAACTAGAAACATTTTAATTCAAACATTAGGTGCGGAACCTATTTGTAGTGATGCAGATCTTGGGCAAATGACAAGTTTGAAAATCAATGTTGATGATGCAGATCAATTATATAGATTCTTAAAAACAAACAATATTGAGGTTCCTATTTTCTCTTGGAATGGACAAAATTTATTAAGGGTATCATTTCAATGTTATAATTCGATGAAAGATATTTCTTCGCTTAATAAATTTTTATCAAAATTTTTAAATGGTAATTAATAATATCATTAGCTAATTTCAGTATCATGAAAAATTTAATTTTCATACTTAAACTTCTACTTTTTACATCATTCTTCGGTGAGGCTTATTCAGTTTCAAATATTTCAATGTTTAATTTTAATAATTCTAGTTTTGATAAAAATGATACTGAAGCACAAAAAATATCAAAACAGATTTCAAATGATTTCATATCATTAATGAAGCATGATATGAAGTTTATTGAAGATGTTAATTTTATACCTACTGAAGATTTAGAGGAAGAACTAATTTCAATACGTAAATCTTTAATTAAAGAAGTTAAAAATAAATTAAATAGTGATCTTATGGATATCATTCCTAAAAGTGAACTTTCTGATATAGTTAAAAAAATATCTGGAAATAATTTAAATGATATACAGGTTGAAGCATTAACTGATTCCCTTGCCATATTAGTTTCCTCATCAGCAAAAAATCTTACTCGAAAAATGTTACTTTCAAATTCTGACAACGAGGGTCAGTGGGGAGAAATTTCTATAGATGACTTAGAGCAATTCATCCAGAACATAACTCATGAGTCTATTTGGGAAAGTACATTTACATCTATGATTGCTGCATCAAATAAAGATTTTTCAACAGATGTATTTGTAAATACTAAATATACTATTCAGGATGATATGATTACTGTAAATCTTTATTTGTATAATCTCGATGACTTTAGTTTGTTTTCAACGATTACGGAACAAAGCTATATAAATAACATTAATGTATTAATTAAAGGGCTTGAATTTAAACTTATATCAGAGTTGGGTGTATACTTAAATGATTCCGAAAAAGCCAGGATGTGCATGTATGATTTAGGCAAATTTTCTAAAAAAAATAATTCTCTTTATTTATCTAGATTATTTATGACAGAAGATATTAAGCAGCTAAAGTATAAGATGCAATTTAGTGATGATTATGACTTAATATCTGAGTATTATATTGCAATTATTTTGGGGCTAATGGAAAATGATATTAGCTACAATCTCAAATTTTATAATGATGATAATTTTTATAATGTTTATTCCATAGAGTCTTCAAATGATAATACATTCTCAGTAAATGTTTTAAAAGAAAACTGGTCAGATAAGATTGGAGTATCTCAAAATTTACATTCAACAGGTGGAGAAAGAGGCCAATCTAAGATGCTTATTGATATTGATTACAGATATGTACAGGCTATACAATTTAGTGATCGAGATGAAAGTTTTATTGATGTGCTTAAACAGATATCAATATATTCTTTTATCGTAACATCAGGCTTTCTATTGATTCAGTTTTTCTAATTCTATTGAATTGAAAATGCAAAAATAGTTTGATTTCCATTTCTTTCAATTTTTAGCATTATAACATCACCAGATTCTTTTGCTTCCATAATTTCATTGTATTGTTCTAAAGTAGTAATGGATGTTCTTCCAATTTTTACTATTACATCATCTTTCCTCAATCCATTTTGTTGAGCTGTTGATCCATTTTCAATTGAAATAATTTTAACGCCATCCCTATCATTAAGGCCTGAAACCTTTAATCCAATAATATCAAAAGCATTTGTTTTGGTACTGCTTTTAGATGCTAAATTTCTTTCATCGGGTCGTTCACCTAGCACTACTGAAATTCTAAGTTTTTCATCACCTCTAATAACAGTAAACGTGGTATAGTCCTCCGGATGCTTTGACGAAACTGCTCTAATAAGATCCTTATCATTTTCTATTTCTTTATTATCAACTTTAATGATAACATCTTCCTCCATTAATCCTGATGCTGCAGCTGGGCTATCAGGAACAATTGATACAATTAGCGCACCTTTCTTGCTATCTAGATCAAGCGCCCTTGAAATTCCTTCTGATATATTTTGGATCTGCACCCCAAGCCATCCTCGAGAAACGGTTCCGTCTTCAAGTAAATCTTCAACTACTCTTCGAGCCTGATTGATGGGAATGGCAAAACCTACTCCAGCATTTGATCGTGAGTACCCATCGGTTGCGATTGCGGTATTGATGCCAATAAGCTCACCATCAAGGTTTAAAAGTGCACCACCCGAATTTCCTGGATTAATTGCTGCATCATGCTGTATAAAGTCCTCATAGGTAAGTTTTGACATCACACTACTTCTACCTGTGGCACTAACAATTCCAGCGGTTACGGTATGATTTAGATGAAGTCCAAAGGGACTGCCAATTGCGAT
>CENX01080769.1_pt1 | contig 14199 bp, 9 predicted proteins | sample 361321 | NCBI WGS metagenome assembly CENX01 (sample SAMEA2619678, study PRJEB7988) | marine metagenome | isolation source: saline water (ENVO:00002010), including | reverse complement strand
TTCATCAGCAGGACTATCCTACGCTAACGATGCTGACATAGATGACATATATACTCAGTTGAATGCGATTGGTAATGACGCTAGTATAACAACTGTTGCACAAATTAAGGCTGCACTCGCTGCTCTAGTAAGAGGTTAATTAAATATGGCAATCACTCATACAGAAACTGTTGATGAATTAATAGTATTAAACGATGGAACAGATGTTGTTTCTATGGTCGTAATTAAAACTGTCTCTGTTGACGATTCAGATCCTTCAAATCTTACACAACTAAATCTTGATGGTTATCCTTTAGATACCTCTGGTGGAACATCTGTTGCTGGATTTGTGGCATATGGTAGTCTATCAGAAGATGTTGTTAAGGGTTGGATATCAACAGAACTTGCTGCAAGTAATACAAAAACAAATGCAGAAAACAGAATTAATAATATTAAGAATCCTCCAACACCTCCTGAAGTAAGTAAAACTCTACCTTGGTAGTTGTTAGAACTAAATATCTTTATAAGGGATGGAATAAGATCAAATGGCAGTGCTTAGGAATGTACCAAAGACTTTTTCTTTTGAAGAACAAAGAGTAGAGATCAATGAGATAGCACAAGATCTCTTTAATCTTAGTGCTGGTAATGCAAGTCTTGTAGTTACTCAAAATTCTCCTGGTGTTGCATTACTTCAGTATGACAGTGCTACTGGTGTATTAGAATATACTCCACCAAATCTATCTGCCTTTCTAACAAGTTTTACTGAGACTGATCCTATATTTACTGCTTCAGTTGCTTTTGGTATTACTGCTGGTAACATCACTGATTGGAATACAGCATATGGATGGGGTGATCATAGTGCTGCTGGATATGCACTGTCCTCTCATACACATTCCAGTGTTACTGATCTTGATGATTTAGGTGATGTAAATATTACAACTCCAGCAGACGGAGAAGCATTAGTTTGGAATCAAACTGCTGGTGAATGGCAAGCACAGCAATTAGTAATTGTAGGTGTTAATCAATTTTCTGTACAAACAGTAGCTGCAAGTGGTGGTGGTTCTCTAACATACAATCAAGGAACTGGTGTATTCACATATGCTCCATCAACAAATACAGGTGGAGGAGCAACAGCTCTTAATGATCTGACTGATGTAACCACAGGCACTCCTAGCACAGGACAACTACTAAAATACAATGGTAGTGTTTGGGAACCATTAACACTCTCTGTTACAACAGGTGCAGCGAATGGACCTGCTGGTTTAGCATACAACCAAGGAACTGGTGTATTTACATTTAGTCCAGTAGACACTGATGTTATATTAGGAGATATTAATAATTTTGCTAATGTAACAATTACCACTGCTACTATAGCGGATGGTGATTTACTTACATGGGATCAAGCAGCATACAAATTTGTTAATAAACAACCTGCGTTTGATGGAGATTACACAAACCTAACTAACAAACCTACAATACCAGCAGCACAAGTTCAATCTGATTGGAATGCTACTAGTGGTCTAGGTGAGATTTTAAATAAACCTACATTAGGAGGAGCAACAGTATCTGTATCAGATACTGCACCTAGTACACCTAGTAATGGAGACTTGTGGTTTAAATCTGACGAAGCTAAATTGAAAGTCAGGTATGAAGATGGTACTAGTAACCAGTGGATTGATGCTTTACCTTTGGGTACTTCTTCTAGTGGTGGTATTGCTTTAACAGATCTTTCTACAACAACTAATGCAGCAGGTACACCAGCACTTTCATATGATGATAGCACTGGTGTATTCTCATACACTCCTCCTGATCTTTCTAAAATAATTCAAGGAAATAGCAAAGCAGAAGTAATAGGTACTGGTCAACTTGATGGAGAGTTTAAAGTAACACTACAAGATGCAACATATACTGGTACTGGTAAAATTTCACTACATCAATATACAGATGGTAGTTACAATATTACTGAATTAAATCCTTACACTGATGGTAATATAGCTGCAAACTCTAGACTTGTTTTAAATAATTTAACTACAACTAATGCTTGGAGTGAAATTCAGTTTAAAATGTCTGGTGCTTCTAATGGAACATCAACAATAAGAGGAAATGCTGGTTCATCTTTTCAATTCTATCCTGTTGATGGTAATAGTGCTTTTTCTATTTCTAATAATGGTATTTTCACTCAATACAATGCTTCAATTAGTGGTACATTAACTGCTGGTGGTCTTACCTACCCATCATCTAACGGGAATAGTGGAGACGTTTTTACTTCAGATGGAACTGGTAATATCACATGGTCAGCACCTACTGGTGGCGGTGGAGGAGGAAGTTCTACTACCACGACAGGTAGTCTTCAGTCTCAAATGGATGCTACATATGAACCTAATAATGGACCATCACCAGGATTCACTGATCTAACAACTTCAACTAACTATCCAAATGGCATGACACAAACCATGCCAACTTATAGTAATGATGCTGGTGGTTCTGCTGTAACAACACAACCTGTATCTTATGCCTTTGATGGCAGGGATGATACTTTTTGCGATGTTAGTAGTACTACTGCTGGTGGATGGGTTAAATTAACTTTTGATAATCCTGTTGGTTTAAAGAATGATGGAAATGATAATTATACAGGACAAATTGATAAGATTGTACTTGGATTTGATGGTCAAGTTCAACCAGGTTATAATGGAGCAAACCTTGCTACAGCAGGTGCTTTTGATGGAGCTCTAAGAGAAGTTACACTTTATAATACTGTAAATACTCCTATATCAACAGGACTTACTGATTTATATTTTAAAACAAATACTGTTGGTGATAAAGGTAGGTTATATTATATTATATTGGGTGGTACTGCTACTTCTGCAATAAATCATCATGGTAGAGTAACATTCAGTACAACTGATATTAGTTTAGCAAGTCCTGGTTCAGGACATAGACCTTTTATAATGCATGATTCTGCTGGAGCAATTCATTTAACACCTGCGGATGTTAATGCTGTTGTAGCAGTTAAGACTGATATTCCAAGACAGATTGTTCTTCCTATGGGATCTTTAATGACTCCAGGAGATACCATAACATTTATGGATGTTGGAACAGGACCAGTTGATAGGGAAAGTACAACAGATTATCCACATGCTAATGGAGTAGGACATCCTTGGTATAATTACAATAGTGGAAATGCTTCGGTGAATCCTATATTCATATATCCAGATGAAGAGGAAGGAATACAAGGTACAAATCATGAACCTTGGTCTGGAGATATAACAAATGGAGCTGCTAATAATAGTGGTACTGGATGGTTTATACAAGAACCTTTTCATGGTATGCCATTTGCTATCAATCGTAATGGTGGATCAATAAAATTGATCTACTGTGGATTAAACTACGGGTGGAGAATTCTTCCATAAATACAAAAAAGTATTGACTAATGACAGTACAACAACAAGCTGGTACAGAAAACGATAAAGCATATGGTTACCAAGGTGCTGAAGGTGTTTGGACAATAACTAAAGAAGAATTTGGAGGACATAAAGGTTTTTCTTCAGATCTTCCTAGTTGTGCAGGTTCATGGAGAGAGATACCAATTAATTTTACATACACCTTTGATTCTAATGGTGATGTAACTGGGACACAAACATATACCAGAAAGACATGGCCATCAACAGGTTTTACAGGATGGATAGGTGGTGCTGTAGGACAGGATGGAAAGATATACTGTGGTCGTCATAGTGAAAGAGGTTTTTTAATTATTGATCCAGATGTAGGAAAAGCATATACATGGGGAGCTCCAGGCAATCAAGAGTTCCAGCAAGAATCTGGTATGGTTTCTCATCCTAATGGAAAAATATATACATGCCCTGCAAGTAATTTAGGTATCCATGAATTAGATCCTCTAAACAAAACATATTATAAGTGGTATCCAGGAACTTCTCCAGGATTTGAAATACCTGGTCAAAGTGTTGGTGGATCAATATATCCAGTACAGAGATTTTGTAACGGTGTAGTAGCTCCTAATAATAATTGCATCTATTATATTCCTGACGGAGCAGATCAAATTTTAAAAGTTGATCCTTCTACTAGGACACAAAGTTTAATTGGAACTCAATGTCCTTATCAAGGTTTTGAACCTACAAATACAGATTACACGACTTGGAATGACTCTGGTAGACATAAGTACATACAAGGTGTTTTGGGTAACGATGGCAACATCTATATGTTTGGTAACACTACCAACAATCCAAGAATTTCAAAACTTGATCCTAGAACTGATACCGTAACTTGGAATCATGTAGAATATTCTGGAAATTTATATGGATATAATCTTCCATCAGGAATAATTAAAGATGGTTCAGGTAATGATATAGAAAGATATTGGTCATCTGCTGTAGCTGGTCCAGATGGATTGATATATTTAATACCAGATCAGTGGCCTTGGATTTACACTTATGATCCTTCTGACACTTTTAATGTTGGTATGGCTCCACACATGGGTAGTATAACTACTGTTAATGAGACTAATATGCAATCTGCTGCTGTTGGAACAACCAGTGGTAGTAATCCCATAACTAATGCTAACGATAATCAGAAGACTTGTGGTGCTGTTGTAGGTGCAGATGGTAATATATACTGTGGTCCAGAAAAAACAGGTTCTGCAAAAATTTTAAAAATATATACTGGAACAAATAAGACTATCACAAGCTATGGACATGATTTTGTTGATCTTAAAGGTTGGACTGGATCATACGATGGTTTTCATTCTGCTGTATTAGCACCAAATGGACATATGTATTTGGTGCCTGGTGATACTAAATCAGATGGTCCACAGGGAGTTGTTGAAGTTCATTTGGGAACTGCATCCAAACCTGCACCTTGGACATATGGACCTTATATAACTGCTAAATAATCAATCATGGCAATAAATTTTCCCGATAATCCCAGTCCAAACGCTGTGTTCACAGACAATGGTATCTCATGGAAATGGGATGGAACAACTTGGGAAGGGATTTCTAGTACGACAACTACAACATTAAATGATATTGGAGATGTTAATGTTGGTACTACAATAACTGATGGTCATGTATTAAAATGGGATCTTTCTAGTACTAAGTGGGTTGCAGGTCCAGATTTAACATCTAGTGGTGGTAGTGGTATTGCTCTAACAGATATTTCTGTTATTAAACCTAACCCTACTGCTAGTGGAAGTGGTGATGTTACATATAGTTCTACGTCAGGTGCGTTTACATATACACCACCAGATCTTAGTAGTTATCTAACATCATATACTGTAACAGCATCAGATCTTAATAATCTTGGTGTTGGTAATTTAGGAGATGTCAGTACTGCTGGTGCATCAGTTAATGATGTATTAAAATGGGATGGTTCTAACTGGTCTCCAGCAGCAGATGCTGGTGGTATAACATTAACAAATTTTTCTGTTGTCAAACCAAATCCTAGTGCTTCAGGTGGTGGAGATGTTACTTATGATAACACTACAGGAGAATTTACATATACACCACCATCTATTCCAGCAGCACAAGTTCAATCTGATTGGAATGCATCTACTGGTCTAGGTGAGATTTTAAATAAACCTACATTACCAAGTAACCTCAGTGACCTTGCTAATGTTTCTAGTACTGCTCCAAATAATAATGAAGTACTAAAATGGAATGGTTCTGCTTGGGCTCCAGCAGCAGATGGCGGTGGTGCTAGTAGTGCTGATCCTATAGGAACAATCACAATATGGTCAGGAAGTTCATCTAACATACCAACTGGATATCAATTATGTGATGGTTCTGCATCTGCAACAACAGAACTACAAGCAATAAGAACTAATGTACCAGATCTAAGAGATAGATTTGTTATTGGATCGGGTAGTACATATGGTGAAAATGATACTGGTGGTAGTGCAGATGCTGTAGTTGTAGAACATAAACACACAACTTCTGTTGATAACCATTTATTATTTGATGGAAGTGGAAGTCAAAACATTAGTTATGGTGGTGCTGGTGGTTATCCAGCACAGACTTTTACAATGAATAATGAAGGTGTGTCTGGTACTGATAAGAACTTACCACCATACTATGCATTATGTTATATAATTAAAAATGCTGCTACTGCAACTAGTGGTGGTTCTACATCTCCAGGTGGTTCTGATACACATGTGCAGTTTAATAGTAGTGGTTCCTTTGCTGGAGATGCTTCTCTAAAATGGGATAATACAAATAATAGATTGAGTATAGGAGAAGATGCAAATGATTCTTATCTTGAAGTAGGTAAAGGAGCTCCTGGTACTGGGGGTAGTAGATTCTCAATTAGAAGTAACAACAGTTCAAATTATCTCTATAGTTATGCTACCAATATGTTCCACATATCTGTTGCGAATGCTTCTGGTGGTGGTACTATTCAATTTGATAGTATATCATCAACAATGGCACAGTTTGTGCGAGGTGCTGAATGTTCTTTATATCATAGTGGTACAAAACGAATTGAAACTACTAGTGATGGTATAAAAATTAGTGGTGGTATACAGGATAAGGATGGAGAGTTAGGTACTGCTGGACAAATTTTAAGTAGTACTGGTACTGAATTAAATTGGATTCCTGCTCCTAGTGGAGGTGGATCTGGAGAAGCTAACGTTCAAGCAGATTGGAATGAATCAAGTAGTAGCAGTGATGCATATATTCAAAACAAACCTACATTATTTTCTGGATCATATACTGATCTAACTAATCAACCTACTATACCAACTAATAATGATCAATTAACTAATGGTGCTGGTTATACAACATTTGATGGTGCTTATGGTAGTTTAACAGGTACACCTACCATTCCTGCTGCACAGATTCAAACTGATTGGACTCAAAGTAATAGTAGTTCATTAGATTTTATAAAAAACAAACCAACTAATGTATCTGCATTCACTAATGATGCTGGATACATAACCTCATCTTCTGTACCATCAGGAGTTCCATCTGGAACTATTGTTATGTACAATGGTAGTAGTGCTCCAACTGGATGGGTTATATGTAATGGTAGTAACAGCACACCAGATTTAAGAGATAAATTTATTCTTGCTGCTGGTAGTACTTATTCTGTTGGTGATACTGGTGGTAGTGCAGATGCTGTAGTTGTATCTCACTCACATGGTTCAGGTAATTATGGCACAAACAATACTGGTGGTCATACTCATGGTCAAGGTAATTTAAGTACCAACAATACTGGTGGTCATGCTCATGCCAGTGGTAATTTAAGTACCAACAATACTGGTTCTCACTCACATACACAGAGTGGAAGTGGAAGTGGAAGTACAGGAAATCAAAGTGCTAACCATTATCACACAACCAGTTCAAATATTACAATAGGTGGTGGAAGTCACTCTCATAATATAACAACTGCACCTGGTGATGATCATAATGACAGCATAAGAAAAACTCAAAGTGGTAGAGCTGATAGTTCTTACTATGCCACGAGCACTGAGGCTAGTAGTCATACTCATAACTTCAACTTTACGCAAGATACTCTAGGAGTTAGTCAGAATCACACACATGATTTTAACTTTAATATAGGTGGTAATACTGGTAATGATGGAGATCATTCTCACAACGTTAGTGGTAATACTGCAACCAATGGAGATCATTCTCACAACGTTAGTGGTAATACTGGAACCAATGGAGATCATAGTCATACTATTAGTGGAAATTCTTCTAGTCAAGGTTCTTCTGGAACAGGTGCAAACCTACCACCATACTACACACTTACGTTTATAATGAAGACATAGCATGGAAGAATCAGTATATCAAAATTGGGTAAAACTCAAAGAAAAATTTGAAGCTGAAGGTACAAATTGTACCAGAAGTGGTTTTTACGATAGAATATGTAAATGCGTAGAAACAAGAGAAGATCCTCAAGTACCTGGATACGATGAATATTATCAACACTTTCTAAAGTTTTTTGAGATAGTATAAATACTAGTATACATTATCTTTTTTGATTACAATGGATGCAGCAGGTTTAAGAACAGAATTTGAAAAACAAATTAAAGATGCAGATTCAAAAATTGAAGCTGCCGAAAAAACTTTAAAAGGACTTCAAGAATATAGATTGAAGTTACAAGGTGGAATGGAAACTTTAGAATTACTTGATCCTAAAGAGGAAACACCAACACCACCTGAAACTTCAGCACCTTTAACTGAATAAATAAAAAATAGTCTAGGTTACATCAATGGCAGCAATCCCCCTAAATCTATTATTGGAAAAAGGAACGGACTTTGATGCCACGTTTAATATCCAAAATGAAGATAATACAACTCCTCTTAACTTAACTGGTTACACAGCAGATGCTAAGATGAGGCGTAGTTATTATTCAACAACATCAACAGATTTTTTAGTAGAATTTGTTGATCGTTATAATGGAATATTAAAAATTAGCTTGAACAACACTAATACTTCTGCATTAGATCCAAGACGATATGTATATGATATTGTTCTTACTTCTCCACAAAGTATTAAGACTAGAGTTATAGAAGGTATTATTGAAGTAACTCCTGGGGTTACATAATGCCAAAGTATAACGTATCAGTAAAATCTTCTAATTATCAGGTTCTTTCTGAACCTCAGAAGAAGTATAATGTTGGTGTTAACTATGAGATACCTAGTAAGTATCTTCAGTATGGCAACGAGATACTTAATACTTCTAGTTGGATATTCAACGGAACTAACTTAGGTTTCCCATTAATTGATCCAGATGGTGATGCATATACACCAGCAAATGATCAACAATTAATTGTTGCTATTAATGGATTAGTTCAAGTTCCTGGTATTGATTATACCACTAGTGGAACAGATATTATATTCACTACTGCTCCAGTTAACGGTGACACTGTATATGTTGTAGGTCTCTCTACAACTGCTGACCTCACAAGAACAATTAACTTTGTTGTTGATGCTGGTTCCGCACCTATGTCTTCTGGTATTAAAGGAGACATGACTCTTGATGTAACAGGTAAAATTGAGTCGTGGACTATAATTTCTGATCAAGAGGGACAAATACAATTTGATATTGGTAAAGTTGATTTTGCTAATTTTCCTAACTTCTCTTCTATTTGTGGTAGTGAGAGACCTACTTTAGGAAATATATCATCAGGTACAAAACAAAGAATAAATAGGAATACAACAATATCAACATGGAACACAGCACTCAATGCTGGAGACATCCTACAGTTTGAAATTGTGTATGCACTAAATATACAAAGATGCGTAGTATCATTGAAACTCGCACTCTAATACATTATAAATAAGTTCATATAGGAAGAAAACACGAGGAGATACTTTAGATGGCACTTCTAGTCACAGACCAGGGTGAGATTGATTCACTCCGTACTTTATTGAATTCAACCCACACCATACCAAGGAATTTGGTGTTGAAACTCTACACTAGTAATACTACTCCTGGCGAGTCAGATGTTCCCTCATCTGCTAATTACTACGAACCATACAATGCAAGTAACGCAAGTGGATATGGATCTGCAGCTACAACTGGATACCCAGTCGTTGCTAATAATCGCACCGAAGAAAATCAAGACTTTACTAATCAGTACGGTATCCTCCTAAACGGTAACCGTTGGACGGTAGCTACAACAGTTTCTGCTGTTACAACACAAAATGCAACTGGTACTGCTGGAACATATCAAATTGCAGTTGGTGACACTGCTGATATTAAAAAAGGAGACTATGCAGAAGGTGCTGGTATTCCTGCAAACACATATGTCGTTGATATTCAAGGTCTGAACCTAGAAATCAGTCAGCAATTAACTGCTGATATGACTGCTGTTGCAACAAACTTTGGTAGAGGACGTTCTACCGCTTCCTATCCTGAACAAGTTTTCACATTTACATCTGCTGCTGGTAACGTATACGGTTATTATTTGTCTCGTGCAAATAACATGCCTGTTACACTTCAAGGTGTTGCTGATGGTGGATCAGTTGCTGCTGGTACTACAATTGCCAAGACAGGTTGTAAGGGAGTTATCGGTTACGACTATATCAACCTACTTGATGTTGATGTAACTCCAACAATCACTTCTGGTACTTCTGGAACATTTGAAATTGCAGTTGATTCTGCTACATCTATTGCTGCTGGTCAGCGTGTATCTGGTACAGGTATTGCTGCTGGTACAACTGTAGTTGGTGTTTCTGGAACTAGTGTATATCTAAGTAAGGCACTCACAGGTGCTGCTTCAGGTACTGGAACATTCAAAGTTAATGTTGCTGAGAACCTAACTCCTGGTATGGCAGTTTCTCAGACTGCAACTCCAAATGGTGTTGCTGCTTCTACAGTAATTACTGGTATTGATTATGAAACAGTTAGTGGTGAGATTGGTCCTCGTGTTTATATAAGCAATGCTTTAGTTGATAACATTCAGGTATCAAACGGTAATGATCAAGTTAAGTTTGACTTCTCTATTGTAACATCAGATCCTGGTGGTTCTGCTGTTGATCACGAACTTAATGTTGGTGACGTTATCTACATCGCTGGTGGAACAACTAACACAATTACTGATGCTCATTACACAGTATTTGAGACACCAACTTCAAGTACATTCACTACTACACCTGCTCTACAGGGAACTGGTGATGCGACTCTATACGCAAGTATATTCTTCGCAGAAAGATTCACAAATGGTCCTTATGCCATTCAGAACAACGGTGACCAAATTAAGGTTACTCTAAATGTCAGCCTAGACTGATTATACATAGGATATACCCAATTTATATTCTTAATTTTGTGGGGGTTGCAGTTTGCGACCCCTTTTTTATTGGTCTGTAAGGTACTATGCATTATGCTTACGAGTCAGGAGGAAGAGTCTCAAGACCTATAAGTGATTATAGGTCTGAGGTTTTGTCTGGCTCGTTTGCTGCTAGAGATTTAAATAGTTTTTGGTTTACTCAAGGTCCAGCAGTACCACTCAGTGATATTGGTGGTACTCTTGCACAGTATGCAGATCGTAGTATATACAATACTCAAAACTACAGATCAGGACTAGGAGTATTAAGTGGTGCTCAGACATCTAAACAAAATGTACCTGAAGGATATGTACCACATCAAGCAGGTCCGACATATACATGGACAACTGATGAACTTGGTGGTAACTTAGATCCTCAATCTAATCGTGTATTAACTCCATCACCTAGTAGGTTCTTATTATTAAATAACGCTGAAGAAAGTACTTCATATGCTTATCATCCAGCAATTATTGATCTGTATACCGAAGTTGACTTTGGATCAATAACTACTAATGCTACAACAACAAGTAATAATGGTCAGGTTGCAGACCTTAATGCAACACTAGTTGATTATGGACGTATCTACTATGTGACAAATGTAGAATCATTTGGATTTAATAAGACACTTAATGAAGCTTCGTGGAAAGCAACTAGTGCATGGGTTGGTGAAGGAAGTCTTATAGCATTTGGTAGACAGTCATCTCCTGCTGTATATGGTATTATTACTGATGGTAAGGTACGACTTAGTGGTACTGCGGATGTTAACTATTCTCCTGCTCCAGAAAGCAGGGGAATTCTTCCGCTACAAGGAGATGCATATGTTCTAATCACTGCTGATATTACTGGTAGTGGAAATATTAATACCCTTTCTGGTACTGCTGAATCTGTTGCATTTAACCCTGACGAGAAGCAGATGCTGTTCTCGTTTACAGGTGAACGCAGTTCTGAAAAAATCACAAATGATTATGTTGGAGATGGAACTCTATTCAATCTCTCTAATGTAATAACTAGAAGATCCTATGATTACGTAGGTTCTGGTACTATCAATTTAGTATCTGCTAAGTCAGATCAGACTAATCTGAAAGATATTGCTGATTTAGTTTTAGAAGATATCAAAGGTAGACTTCTATCAAGCTTTAAGTGGGAACCGTCTGACGAGAAGAAAACAGACGATTATAACGAATCATCCAAAGTCATCTGGTCTACACGTGACTTTGGTGATATTTCTGTATGTAATGTAGAAGAGATTATATCTGGAGATGTATCTGGTCAAGCAGCGACTGGATGCACAATTGTTGTTGAACCTGGCACAATAGCGAGAGTTGTTCTTGGTCAATCATTCCAGACTGCTGTTGATGTTAATTCACCATCAGAATTTATTGATTGGGGAACAGTTACATTCCCAGCTGCAATGTCTCAAGATTGGGGTAACATCCTTGATCGTGAGTTACGTCCACAAGGACTCATCAGATTTGATGAAGAAAATGGTGCTGCTGCTAAATTCCAACCTAATTGGATTGGACGTGGTGGACTTAAAGTATCTGGTGTTGCAACATTACCAGTATTTGCTAATGAAAAAGGTACTGGTATTCTCCATGAAATTCGTGGTGCTGCAATTACCAACTTCAGTCTACTTCAACCTGCTAGTGGTTTATTCAGAATCAGTAGTCAGACAGAATACTGTATTGGAGTTGAGGCAGAAGGTTCTGGTACATTTAGAAAAATCAGTGGTGCTGCTGAATCTCTTACTTTCAATCCAACCGAAGAGCAGATGCTCTTCTCCTTTACTGGAGGATATTCAAGTCTTGGATTTACCTATGGTACATGGGTTGGATCTGGAAGACTTAGAAACTTTGCTACTCTTGAAGCAGAGAAAGGAACATTTGATTACGTTGGTTCTGGTGAGATTAATCTTAGATCAGATAAACCTGAACAACTTGATCTCAAGAAACTTGCAGATACTAAACTATCTGACATACAAAATAGATGGCTTGGTAGTCTTGTATGGGAATTATCAGATGAGAAGCACACAGAAAATTATAACTTCAGTGCATTCGTACCATCAATTGATCTTGACTATGGATTAATAGTTGATACTACAAATGTAGTTGTTACAACACTAACTACACAAACTATATCTACAGATACTGATGCACCAACAGGTGTTATTAGAGTTGGTCTGAATGAAGTTGTAACACTTGCTGCAACATACACTGTACCATCAGCAGTATCTGTACCATCAACAACTATTGATTATGGATTAGTCTCTGATATTCATAGTCCTACCAATGACTATGGTTGGATACTTGGAACTCATGCTCATGGTATTCCATTCGGTACAGTTGCTGATATTACTGGTGTTGCTGGAACTCCAAGAGTTCGTAGGCATGTTGCTGATGGTAGTGGATTCTTCCATATTACAGGTGAGGCAAGATTACCTGTATTTGCTAACGAATATGGTGGTGGTTTATTCAAACCTCAAGGTGCATCTAAGACTAACTTCAGTCTACTTGCTATTGGTGATGGACACATCAATGGAATGTATGGTGATGTTCTTGACAGCACTAGCACTCAATACTTTGGTTCTGGTACATTCAGAAAAATTAGTGGTGCTGCTGAATCTGCTACCTTTAATCCAGATGAGAAGCAGATGCTATTCTCCTTTAGTGGAGCATACTCAAGTCTCAGCTTTACTCATGGTGTATGGCAAGGTGATGGTAGTCTCTTCAACATTGGTGGTGGAGGTCAAAGAGTTTCTTATGACTACTTTGGTTCTGGTTCTCTACTTACATTCAACAAACTTGAGGAAGCAAGAACTTACTTCTACAACTGTAGTTCTATTGTTCCATTCTTGGATCTTGATTATGGATTGGTTGTTGATAGTAGTAGTGTACCAATTACTAATCTATCAACACAGACAATTTCTTCTGATGAAACTGCACCAACAGGAATTATCAGAGTTGGTCTTGGTGAAGTAGTAACACTTGGTGCAACATACACCATACCATCTACACAAACTATTCCAACAGACTTTATTGATTACAATCTTGTCAATGAGTCTGAAGATGAACTTCTCAACTTTGGACACATTCTTGATAGTGTTCAGGTTGGAATGCCAGCATGTATCTATGGAACAATTGAGGTTCGTGGTGCTGCTCAGACTATATTCTTCCCCAACCTTACAGGTTCTGGTTTATTCAAAATTGGTGGTACTGCTGATCAAGCCTTTGTACCTAATTGGAATGGATCTGGTGATCTCTTTGCATTCAGTGGTGCAGGTGAGATATTGGCCGCTGCTATTGAAGGCACTGGTCTATTCAGAATTAATAATGCTGCTGATCCTGCAATTGTTAAGGCACATCTTGGTTCTGGTACATTCAGAAAAATTAGTGGTGCAGCAGAATCTGCTACCTTCAATCCACTGGAGAAGCAGAT
>CENX01036231.1_pt1 | contig 14262 bp, 11 predicted proteins | sample 361321 | NCBI WGS metagenome assembly CENX01 (sample SAMEA2619678, study PRJEB7988) | marine metagenome | isolation source: saline water (ENVO:00002010), including | reverse complement strand
TGATTATTATTTAATTTTTGCCAAGTAGTCCATTCATTAAGGTATGTTATTTTTCTTGCAAAGTTTATTCCCCATTTATCATTTTGGACATCATAATTGATTGTAGATAAAGGGATTTGGAATTCAGCATACCAACCTTTTTCATCTATGCTAGTTTTAACATCCCAAATACCATCCCATGATTTTTCTATATTCCAAGTTCCACCTGCACCTACTAAACCATCTCCCAACAAACCGTTTGCATTTGTTTCAAACATATAACCTGTTCTACCATCACGATAAGTATCCATTATAATCAAAAAAAGATCATCAGAAAAAAGAGCAGCATCTCTTTTCTTTTGATGAGCATAAATATTATTTATATCTTTATAAAAACACTTTACTCCGATGTAAATATTTTTATCATCATAGAGAATACCTACTTCGGTTTTTTCAGTTGATGGCTCTCCATTATCTGGGTTTTTTTGAAAAAATCCTTTTGAAAACTCAGCATTTTGCCATTCACTATTATTTAAAAAACCATCCACTTTAATTATATCATTATTAATTTGAACAGCTTTCATTTGTCTTCTTTCAAATTGACAAAAAAGTGGGTTTAAAAAAATAAAAAGTGATATATATATAAATTGAAATTTCAATTGTGACCTCAATAAGACTTGAATACTAATATAATTTGAGTTAAAATTTAACAAATGATTAGATTTCTATGTACAATTGTTTTCTGTATTTTTTTAATATTTATTCAAGGGTGTTATACACAATTGAAATGGTTTCATTCAACTAATGAAAGTACAACTAATATTAATTCAAATTTCTACAATGAAAATGACTATTTAGACTACAAAAGTGATATAATTTATGATAATTCACTTTTTTCTTATGATCATAATAGATTCAACAGAAATAGAAGAGATTTTTTTGGTTTTAGACAACCTTTACATTATCCTTATTGGGACCGAAATAGTTTTTACTTGGGACATGGCTCTAGTTTCTACTCTCCTTATGGTTTAGGATATAAAAATACGTTTTATCCTTCAACTATGTATAGCATAAAACCAGTTTATACTACTAGCAATGACTTTAGATCAAGAAACTGGGATAAACGTTTTAAATCTTCTTTCAATAATAATGAATCATCAAATCTTAAAACTATCCGTTTTTCTCCACCTTCAATGACAAAAGTTAAGGGAGAAAAAAAGAAACAAAAAAATAAAGAAACTTTTGGAAATATAAATTCTAAAGATATAAATAAAAGACCTAATATTACTAGAACTAGGAATAACCACCCAAGCTCTAGAGGTTCTTACACTTCTCCTAGGAGAAATGTAAAATCTTCTTCCAGACCATCGAATTCCTCACCAAAACGTGTTAGCAGAAGAAGATAATTTTATTTTTTCTAATTCCTCTAATATAATTACTAAAGTTTCTAAAATATTATATTATTCTTATTGTATATTTTTTTTTCAACTTCAAGGACAAACTTCTTCAGATGCTATAAGGCTTTTTGAAAAGGAAAAAGGTTTTGGTACTTATGCATTAGGACTTGGAGGTGCATATTCTGCATTAAGTAATGATTATTCTGGAATTTACTGGAACCCTGCTGGATTATCCTCAATCAAAAAATCAACATTAAACATTGAATTCAATAATAATTATGTTACGAATAATATAAATTTTTTAAATAATTCATTCAATACCTCAATAATTGATAATTATTTAAATAGTTTAGGAGGAACATACTCTGTACCTACAACCAGAGGAAGTTTAGTATTTGCATTTGGTTTAAATAACATAGGAGATTATAATTACAATTCAAATTTTTCTGGTTTTAGTAATATTAACAATAATCTTTTCTTTCCAATAACAGTTGATAATAATGAAATAGATTATTTTTTTAATGAAAATGTTTTTAGGGAAGAAAAAATTTCATCATCTGGTAAAATAAGTCAAATTTCTTTTGGCTTTGGAATTTTAATATCAGAAAAAACATCATTTGGAGTATCAATCAATTCAATAAACAATCAAGAAAATTATACATTTAGATTCGATCAAAATGATCAAAGTGATAATTTTAATATTTTTCCTTCTGACTTTTTATCATATTCACTTGACCAATCACTTCAATTAAGAGCTAAAGGAAATAGAATCACAATTGGGTTGTTAACGAAAATAACTTCAAATCTAAATACAGGATTTAACATTAATCTGCCTTTCACATATAATGTAAATGAAAAACATCTCTTAAAAGAAAATTTGACTTTTGATGATAATTCATTCTCAGATACAACATTAATAGGTAATTATAATTATAAAGTAATAGCACCTTATAATTTAGATTATGGAATATCTTTTCGGATAAAATCTTTATTACTTTCAACTTCTTTTAAATTGCAAAACTGGTCAAACATTAGATTAAATAGTGACTCTAACTCAGGAGAATATTTTATTGAAGAAAATCTTACAATAAGTAATGATTATCAATCTACATTACAACTTAATTTAGGATTATCATATTCAATCAAATTTAATAATTTTAACACTAGTTTTATTTTGGGACATTCTCATATACCATCGTATTATAAATTTGGCCATTCAAAAGACCAAAATATGATCTCAGGTGGATTTTCATTAAACTTTAAAGATGAATTAATAATTAATTTTTCAACAAATCATACTCATTCAAAATTATTTACAAGTGATAGATATACACCTTCTGGAATAGAAGAATCAATAGAAAAAACAATCTATTCAATTAATTTAATTATTGGAATCTAAATTAATGTCAAAATTGAATTTGAAAATTCCTAATAGATGTGATTGGGTACCATTATCAAAACCTATTTATTTAGAATACCATGATAATGAGTGGGGAAAACCAATCAAAGATGACCACAAACTTTTTGAATTAATGATTTTAGAAATGTTTCAAGCGGGATTAAATTGGTATATAATTCTTAAAAAGAGGAAAGCTTTTAAAATTGCTTTTGACAATTTTAATCCAAAAAAAGTAGCTGTATATAATCAAAAAAAAATTAACCAACTGCTAAATAATTCTATGATTATACGCAATAGATTAAAAATTAAAAGCTCAATTAATAATGCAAATAAATTTCTTGAAATACAAAATAAATTTGATTCTTTTAGTAATTACATATGGAATTTTACAGATAATTTCCCTATTATAAATAAATGGGAAAATTCATTAGAAATTCCATGTGAGTCTAAGCTTTCTACATCAGTTTCAAAAGATTTAAAAAAAAGAGGCTTTCAATTTTTTGGACCAACGATAACATATTCATTTATGCAAGCAGCTGGATTGATTAATGATCATACTATTAATTGTGAATTCAAATAAATATCCTTTCTTCTATTCATTTTTTTCAAACATTGTTAAATTTATATATAATTAAAATCTAATTTTTGAGAATATGTCAAATAAAATAAGAATTCATGATTTAAATATTGGAAGCAAATTAAAGCTTATAAGAGATAAACGATCGTCATGGGGTTGGCAATTATTAGAAGGAGAAATTGTTGAACTAATTGAAATTCAAGAACAACCTGTGAAACTAAAAGTTTTAGATAATAATAATCGAGAATGGCATCTTGACTCTCATGATATAGATTTATTTGATAATTAAAATCTTTTTAAATAGAATAATACTATTTAAAATTATAAAAGATGATTTTAAAAAATTGGTGGGGGTAGCTCAGTTGGTAGAGCCCCGGTTTGTGGTACCGGTCGTCGCGGGTTCGAGCCCCGTCCCTCACCCTTCCTTTCTTACATTTAATGAAACTATTAAAAAAATATATTCTTAAAGAACATTTTACTCCTTTTTTTTATTCTCTATTAATTGTCATATTTCTTCTATTTACCAACTTTTTACTTAGAGCAATTGATAGATTTTTAGGTAAAGGAATTTCATTAAGCATTATCTTAGAATATCTTTTTATGAATCTTGGCTGGATATTAGCATTAGCAACCCCAATGGCAATATTAATTGCTACCTTAATGTCCTATGGAAGATTTTCAGAAGATAATGAATTAACTGCTCTTAAATCTTCAGGAATAAGTTTTTTAAGAATAATATATCCAGGTATAATTTTTTCTGCATTAATTGCAATTCCATTAATTGGTTTTAATAATTTTATTCTCCCGGAAATGAACTATAAAGCCAGAATGTTAGCTAGAGATATTTATAAAAAAAAACCGGATTTAAATATTGATGTTGGATATTTTATAGATGATTTGCCTAAATATAGTTTTATTATAAAAGGTAAAAAACGAAATAAATATCAAAATATCCATATATATGGTAAAGACAGAAGTAAAACTCAAACTACAATAAGAGCTGAAGAAGGAGAATTTGAAACAATTGGGAATAATATTTTAGTGACTCTATATAATGGTGAAATTCATGAAGTTGATACTAAAGTTTTACAAAATTATCGAAGAATAATTTTTGAAAAACACCAAATAATTATTTCTTTAGAAGATTTTACCAAAACTAAAAACAGTAAAAATCTAAGAACTGATAGAGAAATGAATGTAAAAATGTTAAATAATAAAATAAATATTTTCAATAAAAGAATTCAATCAATTAAATCTAGGATGAAAAAATATATTAATAAAATTGACTCTTCAAATTTTGAAAATATTGAACATTATAATCTAATTATGAAATTGACATTACAAAAAAAAGTATCCAATATTACACTATTAAAAAAAATATCCGAACAAAACAATAAAGATGATAATCAAAGAGCATTTTTTCAAAGATTGCTCGCTGATATGCAGATGATTAAAGGTTATGAAAAAAATAAAAACAAATATTTAGTGGAAATTCACAAAAAATTTTCCCTTCCTATTGCATGTACAATTTTTATTTTAATTGGTGCTCCTCTTGGAATAATAAATAAAAAAGGGGGGTTTTTCATTGCTATTGTATTCAGTTTTATTTTTATTTTACTATATTATTTATTTTTGATTGGAGGGGAAGGAATGGCTGACAGAAATATGATTCATGGTGGATTAGCTATGTGGCTTCCTAATATTGTTTTAGGATTAATTGGATTAATACTAATTTACTTAGTATCTAATGAAAATTATTTTTCAAAAAATTTAAACAAATAAATTAATTTCTATCTCTTCTTGAAGATCCATCCATATGAACTTTACACTGTTGAGATGGAGAATATTTTGAAATAAAAATTTCATTTTCTACCGGACAATTTCTAATTGGTAAAAGTTTTGATATTGAACATATTTTTTGAGTAGATATGCCATCAGGTTTTATAAATTTTTCATGCTTCCATCCCATACTATCGTGAGCAGCTTTCATAAATTTTGCCCAAACTGGTAATGCGGCTCTTGAACCTGATTGATTTACTCCTAAACTCACCTTGGGATCATCAACTCCAAACCAAACACCAGCTGCAATTTTTGGAGAAAATCCAACAAACCAAGCATCCGTCCAATTTTGAGTAGTCCCAGTTTTCCCTCCTGCTGGATGAGTAAATTTATATTTCCACCTTGCACTTCCTCCTGTACCATTATCTACAACTGATTGTAGTAAATCAGTAACCAAATAAGCTGTTTCTTCACTTAGAACCTCTTCTCTTCTTGGAGAATATTCTTTAATGGTTACTCCAAACCTATCAACTATTCTATTAATACCAATAGGCTTACACCAAACTCCATTATTAGAATAAGTTGCATATGCAGAAGTTATTTCTAATGGATATACTTCAGAAGTTCCTAATGCAATTGCATCGACAGCTCTAATTGATGTGGTTAAATTCATTCTTTCAGCCATACTTGCCACCACTTCTGCTGGAACAAGTTCTTGTACCATTCTTACTGAAATTAGATTCATTGATTTTTTTAAACCATCTCTTAAAGTTGTCAAACCCCCCGTAGATCCATCATAATTACTTGGCATCCATTTTTCCCATTTACCATCAGAATTTTGAATATTTAATACTACTGGCTGATTTAATAATTGATAAGTTACAGGGTAACCGTTATCTAATACAGATGTATAAACAAATGGTTTGAACACTGACCCCGGTTGTCTTTTAGCTTGAGTCGCTCTATTATATTGATCATGATAATCTGGCCTACCTCCTATCATCGCTTTTATATGACCATTTTTTGGATCTATCGCAACGAAAGCAGTTTGAACTAATAGTTTATCCCTTAAATCTTTATAAAGAGCTTTTTGACCTTTCATCATTATTTTTACAGAATCTTCTGGATAAATACCTAAATAAGCTAGTTCTTCAAATTCTTCTCTATTATTGAACAATCTTAAATTTAATTTTTCCTGATTATCTTTTATAACACTCATTACAGCTTTCTCTGCAATCGTTTGAAGCCTACTATCTATTGTTGTATAAATAGTTAGTCCGTCTCTATAAATATCCAAACCTAATTGTTCATCTTCAATTTCAAGTAATCTTCTAACATATTCTGTAAAATAAGGTGCTTTTCCAATATCATCACGATTGGGAGTAACATCTAATGGCATAGCTTTAGACTCTAAATATTGAGATTCTAAAATAAATTTTTGATCAAACATTAATTTTAAAACTATATCTCTTCTTCTTAAAGCAATTTCTGGATTATTTATAGGACTATATGTGGCGGGCCTAGGAAGCACACCAATTAAAAGAGCACATTCATCAAGGTTTAAATCAGAAGCATCTTTTTTAAAAAATCTTTTTGCAGCTACTTGAACACCAAAAGTCCCATGTCCAAAATGAATAGAATTTAGATACATTTCAATTATTTCATCTTTGGTATATGTTCTTTCAATTTGTACTGCTGTAATCATTTCTTTTATTTTTCTTGTAATAGTTTTTTTAAAGCCTATCGAATCATACAAATTTCTTGCAAGTTGTTGAGTAATTGAACTAAACCCCTGTCTAAAACTTGGAGGGGGAATTGCATTAATTATGACAGCTCTCAAAACATCTCTCATTGAAATTCCCCAATGCTTGTAAAACCTTCTATCCTCAGATGCAATTGCACCGTCGATTAAAAATTGTGGTATTTCTTCTAAATCAACTCTCATTCTTCGTTGAGTATATAATTCCTTCAATAAAACACCATCAGCAGATAAAATTTCAGTTGCTTCATCAGGATCAAAATTTTCTAATTGTTGAAGTGAAGGTAAATCTCTAGATAAATAATTAACATACAATAAAGATATTATAATAGTGGTAAAAAAAATACTGATAACCTGAAAGAATATTTTCTTTAATGAAGAAAAATTATTGGATGATTTTGACATTATAAAAATAAATGAACTTTATTTTAATTTAAAAGGACTAATCATTTTTTCAGGATTTACTTTTTCGTCAAATTCTTCCCCCGACATATAGTTTAGTTCAATAACAGAATCTCTTAATGTTAATTTCTTATCATAAGCGTTTTTTGCAACTTTTGCAGCTTTATCATAACCAATATAAGGAGCCAAAGCTGTTACAAGCATTAGTGAATTATCTAAATTAGATTTAATCCTTTCTTTATTTGGTATAATACCATCAACACAATTTTTTCTAAATGAATCACATCCATCACTTAATAAAACTACTGATTCAATAAGAGTAAATGCTAAAATTGGTCTATAAACATTTAACTCAAAATTTCCAGATGCTCCTGAAAATGTTATACTTGAATCATTACCAAAAACTTTTGCAATAATCATTGATAATGCCTCAACTTGAGTTGGATTAATTTTCCCTGGCATTATTGATGAACCTGGTTCATTTGATGGTAAAATTATTTCACCAATTCCTGATCTAGGACCACTACTAAGCCACCTTAAATCATTTCCTATTTTATTTAAGGAAGATGCTAATGTTTTTAAAACACCTGACATTGCAACCGCAGAATCATGACTTGCAATTGATTCAAATTTATTTGGAGCTGAAATAAAAGGTAAATTTGTCTTTTCAGAGACTCTTCTAGCTACCATTTCACTAAACCCATATGGAGTATTTAAACCTGTGCCAACTGCTGTACCGCCCCATGGTAATTCATAAAGATGTTTAAGAGCATTATTTATTGATATGATTGAATGTTCAATCTGAGACTCATATCCAGAAAAAACCTGACCTAAAGAAATTGGAGTTGCATCTTGAAGATGAGTTCTACCTAATTTAATAATTTTGTTAAATTCTAAAGATTTTTTAGATAAAGATTTTTTTATTTTTTTTAAACTTGGTAACAATCTTTCATTTATTAATACTGAAACTGATATATTTAAAGCTGATGGAAAAGTATCATTTGTTGATTGAGACTTATTCACATGATCATTTGGATGTACGGGATGTTTAGAACCTATAATTCCACCTGAAATTTCTATAGCTCTATTTGAGACAACCTCATTTATGTTCATATTGGTCTGTGTTCCACTACCAGTTTGCCAAACTACTAAAGGGAAATTATCATCAAGTTTTCCATCAATAACTTCTTGAGAAGCCTCTATTATTAGTGATGATATTGATTTATCTAAGATTCCTAATTTATTATTAATTTCAGCAGAAACTAATTTAATCAATGCATAGGCTTTTATAAAATCTAAAGGGAAAGTTTGAGAACCAATTTTAAAATTTTCAATTGATCGTTGTGTTTGAGCTCCCCAATATTTTGATGAGGGAACTTTTATTTCACCTAATGTGTCTTTTTCAATTCTGAATGACATAAAATAATTCTATCAGTACTAGTAAATTATAAATTAGATGTGAGAAACTTAATAAAAAAGAAATACTTATGAAACTTTCCAAGAATCTGATCCAGCAATTAATTTATTTAAATCACCATTTCCCATATTTTTTATTGATTCTTTAAGTTGTTCTTCAAGTAATTCTTCATACCTTGGCTTTTCTTCAGAATAAAAAACACCAATTGGTGTTGGCAATGACTCATTTTCAGTAAAATTAGCAAGAATAGATGCTAAATTGCGATTTTTCTCATCATGAATTAACAAATCATCAGTTGAAACATTATCGTTAATTGAAACAACTTCAGGTGAGAAACCATCTAATTTGATACCTTTATCTTGGTTTTTTCCAAATATCATTGGCTCTCCATTTTTTAAATCAATTACATTATCATCTCTAACATCTCTATCAGTTACATGAGAAAAAGCTTTATCATTAAAAATAATACAATTTTGAAAAACCTCAATAAAAGATGATCCAATATGCTCTTGACTTCTCCTTAAAGTATATTGTAAATGTTTAGGTTGAGAATCAATAGTTCTAGCAAAAAATGTTGCTTTAGCACCTAACACAACTGAAGGAGTATTAAAAGGCATATCTATAGATCCAAAAGGGGAAGATTTTGTCTTTTGACCGAATTTTGATGTTGGAGAATATTGACCTTTTGTCAAACCATATATTTCATTATTAAACATTACAATATTTAAATCAAGATTTCTTCTTAAAACATGAATGAGATGATTTCCACCAATAGATAAAGCGTCACCATCACCAGTTATAACCCATACATTTAAATCAGGGTTTGATATTTTTATTCCAGAAGCTATTGTTGGAGCTCTTCCATGAATTGTATGAAAACCATAGGTATTCATATAATATGGAAATCTGCTTGAGCATCCTATTCCTGCTACAAATACAATTTTTTCTTTTGGAATATCAAATTCAGGCATAATTTTTTGAGTTTGAGTTAAAATTGAATAATCTCCGCAACCAGGACACCACCTTACATCTTGATCAGAGACAAAATCTTTTCTAGTTAACGTTGGTTTTAAAGTTTTTTCATTCATAATAATTTCCTAAATCATTTCTTTTACTTTATTTATTATTTGAGACTTTGTATATGGTTTACCTCTAACAAGATTAAAACCTTCAGCATCAATTAAAAATTCAGATCTAATTATTTTAATTAACTGTCCCGAATTAATTTCTGGAATTAAGACTTTTTGAAATTTTAATAAAATTTCTCCTAAATCTGCAGGTAATGGATTTATCCATTTAAGGTGAACATGAGAAACTGACTTTCCTTCTTCAATTAATGATTCCACACCACTTCTAATTGCTCCAAAAGTACTTCCCCAACCTAAAATTAAAATTTCACCAGTTTGTTTACCATAAACCTCTGTTTTAGGAATATCATCAACAATACTAGATACTTTTTTTGCTCTTAATTTGACCATTAAATCATGATTATCAGGATCATAATTAATATTTCCAGTAATATGCTCTCTTTCTAAACCTCCAACCCTATGTTCAAATCCTTTTAAACCAGGTAATGCCCAACTTCTTCCAAGTGTTTTTTCATCTCTTTCATAAGGTAAAAATTGACCATCTCTTAGTTCAGGTTCATTAATTTTAATATCTTTTAATTTATCCAATTCAGGTAACATCCAAGGCTCAGAACCATTTGCTATAAAACCATCAGTCAAAATAAACACTGGAGTCATGTATTTCACAGCAATTCTACAAGCTTCATAAGCAACATAAAAACAATCTCCTGGAGTAGAAGCTGCAATAATTGGGATAGGAGATTCCCCATTTCTACCATTCATTGCCATCAATAAATCAGCTTGCTCTGTTTTAGTTGGTAAACCTGTACTAGGTCCACCTCTTTGAACATTTATAATTACCATTGGTAATTCACTAATTACTCCCAATCCAATAGCTTCAGTTTTAAGAGCAATGCCTGGTCCAGAAGTAGCTGTAACTGCTAAACTCCCTGCAAAAGCTGCCCCCACAACTGATCCTATGCCGGATATTTCATCCTCAGCTTGAAAAGTTTTCACACCATAATTTTTATAATGAGATAATTGATGTAAAATATCACTAGCTGGGGTAATAGGATAACCACCAAAAAATAATGGTAATTTTGAAAGTTGTGATGCAGCTAATAATCCTAAGCCTGTTGCATAATTTCCAACAATATTTCTATATGTTCCTGGTTTTAATGGAGCAGCACCAACTTCATACTGTGTAGCAAAAGATTCCGTGATATCTCCAAAATTATAACCTGCTTGTAAAGCTCTTGTGTTTGCTTCGATAAGTTCTGGCTTATTTTTAAATTTTTTCTCTAGCCAAGTCTTTGTAGGTTCAATAGGCCTACCATACATCCAATACAAAAGACCTAAACCAAAAAAATTTTTTGTTCTTTCAATTATTTTGTTTGATAATCCCATGTCTTCAGTTGCATTTGCTACCAACCTACTAATCTCAAGATCATAAACAACGTAATTTTTAAGATAATCATCCTCCAGAGGGTTATTTTCCCATCCAGCCATTTTTAAATTTCTAGAAGTAAAATTAGATTTATTTGCAATTAGAATTCCATCAGATTTTAAATCTTCAATATGCATTTTAAGAGCAGCTGGATTCATTGCAACTAAAACATCTAATTTATCTCCTGGAGTAAAAATATCTTTACTACTAAATTGCAATTGAAATGCACTTACACCTGCTAAAGAACCAGCTGGTGCTCTAATTTCTGCCGGAAAGTCTGGAAATGTACCTAAATCATTTCCAACTAATGCGGCAGTATTGGTAAATCTATCTCCCATAAGTTGCATTCCATCTCCTGAATCTCCAGCAAATCGAATAACAACACTATCTAATTTTTCTGTTTTTTTATTTGGCATTTACTTATAAATAATCTTAATAATATATATATAATTTAATATGAATTTTTGTTATCAAAAAACTAATTAATTACTTGCAAAAACACATAATGCAAATCCACCATATATTCCTGATTTTTTGCCAAGTTTTGGTGAAACAATATATTGATCTATTTTTTCATTAAATTCTTTTTTTAATATATAATCATTAAGTATTTTTTTAACATTAAGATTAATATCTATTAAAAGATTTTTATTATTCATAACACCACCACCTAAAATAATTTTATTAGGCGATAAAATTAAAATATAATTTGCTAAGGCCTGCCCCAAATAATATGAAATTATTTTTCTCATCAATATTTTTTCTTTTGGGTTTAAGCTTTGAGCCTTTTTACTAAACCTTTTTTCTATTGCGAAACCTGATGCCAAACCCTCTAAACAATCTTCGTGATGTGGGCAAACTCCTTTAAAATTATCATCAGGATGTTTTTTAACAATTATATGTCCCATTTCTGGATGAGAAATACCATGTAATAATTTATTATTCAAAAACATCCCACCACCTATACCGGTACCAATAGTAAGATAAAGACATGATTGTAATTCATTTTCAAATCCCCATTTACCCTCAGCTAAAGCAGCAACGTTAACGTCAGTATCAATATAAATATTGCAACTAAATTTTTCTTTTAAATTGTTTAACAAGTCAAAATCTCTCCATAGGATTTTAGGAGTAGAAGTAATTTTTCCAAAATTCTTTGAATTTTTATCAAGCTCAATTGGACCAAAAGAACCAATACCTAAAGAATGAATATTATATGGATTAAAAAATTTGAATATCTCGTTCAAATTAAAATCAGGAGTTTTTGTTTGAATTTGTTTTTCTTTTAATATAGATGGTATTGAATTGCTATTTCTTGTTGTTTCAGCTACAGCACAATTAATTTTTGTACCACCTATTTCAATAGATCCATATAATATTCTTTGTTTTGTCATATAAGATTAAATTTATCTCAATATTTAATTAAAAAAATTATATAAATTAAGACAAATAATTAAGCAAAATCAAAATGAAAAAAAGATTAACACAATACTCTAGTGGTGCAGGTTGAGGTTGTAAGATAGGTCCTAGTGACCTAACTCAAGTTTTGAGTGAATTAAAAAACAATAATTTCAATAATAAAAATATTCTTGTAGATTCAAAAAACTTTGATGATGCAGCTATTTTTAAAATTAGCAGTAAAAAAGCGATCATCCAAACGGTTGATTTTTTCACACCGATTGTTGACGATCCATTTTCTTTTGGAGAAATTGCTGCATCAAATTCATTATCTGATATTTATGCCATGGGAGGAAAACCTCTTTTTGCATTAAATATCGTTGCTTTCCCTAAAAATCTTGACAAAAAGATTTTAATTGATATACTCAAGGGTGGAGAATCAAAATGTAAAGAAGCAAAAATTTCTATATTAGGAGGACATAGCATTTATGATGATGAACCAAAATATGGTTTAGTTGTTACAGGAGAAATTCAACCAAACAAAATAATTTCAAATAGTAATGCAAAAGTTAATGAATCGATAATTTTAACCAAACCAATTGGAACTGGAATAATCTCAACTGCTATAAAAAAAGGGGTTTTAAACGAAAAAACTATTAATTCTGCAATGTCAATAATGAAGAGTTTAAATTCTAAATCTTCCAAATTAATGCATAAATATAATGTTTCTTCTGCGACTGATGTAACAGGATATGGCTTAATTGGACATATAATTGAAATGGCTAAAGGGAGTAAACTTTCAGCAAAAATAAATTTTAATAAAGTAAACTTTATAGATGGAGTTGAAAATTTAATTAAAAAAGATATTGTTCCATCTGGAACAAAAAGGAATTTAAAATTTTATGAAGACAAAATAGATTATGAATCAAAATTAAGTTTTAGCCAAAAATTATTACTTGCTGATGCTCAAACCTCAGGAGGTTTATTAATTTCAATTCCTAAAACAAATGTTTCTAAATTTTTAGATGATTATAATAAATCATCATTATATCCAGCAGTTGAAATTGGTTATTTTACAGATTTAATTAAAAATAAATTTTTAATTATTCAATAATTAAATATATGCCAATAATACTACTATAAATAATAATTTTAATTTAATTTTAGACATTGATAAATAACAAATTTAGTGTGTTTTGTATATACCAAGAAATGAGTAAAGATGGAAAATAAATCTACAAAAGTATTAAGCGACGAAATTAAAGAAATTGAACAAAAACTTTCACAAGATTATAAATATGGTTTTGTAACTGATATTGACCAAGAAACCATACCACCTGGATTAAATGAAGATATTATCAAAATTATCTCATCGAAAAAAAATGAACCCAAATGGTTACTAGATTGGAGACTAAAAGCTTTTAAACAATGGAAAAAAATGACTGAACCCAATTGGTCAATGCTTGAACATGAGCCAATAGATTATCAAAAAATTAGTTATTATTCAGCACCAAAAGATAAAAAAGATGGCCCTAAAAGCCTTGATGAAGTTGATCCTGAATTACTAAAAACTTATGATAAACTTGGAATTCCCCTTGAAGAACAAAAAATGCTTGCAGGAGTAGCAGTTGATGCCGTTTT
>CENX01067815.1_pt1 | contig 14269 bp, 10 predicted proteins | sample 361321 | NCBI WGS metagenome assembly CENX01 (sample SAMEA2619678, study PRJEB7988) | marine metagenome | isolation source: saline water (ENVO:00002010), including | reverse complement strand
GCATCCTCAAAATCTATCTGTCCGTAGCTAATGATAATGATGATATCACCTACTTGAACTTGTCTTGCAGCAGGACCATTTAGAGTAACTTCCCCAGATTCGAATTCTCCTTCTATAACATATGTTTCTAATCTTACGCCATTATTAATATTAACAACGTGTACCTTTTCACCTACAACAAGATTGGCGGCTGCTATGAGCTTTTTGTCTAATGTAATACTACCAACATAATTTAGTTCTGCTCCAGTGATGGTAACGCGATGAATTTTAGATTTTAAAACCTCAATTAACATATGTTAAAGGTAATTTATATTTTAGTTAAAAGCATATTATCAATTAACCTAATTTGGACTACATTAACAGCGATAAAGGCCCTGTAACTTTTATTACTGCTAAATTCCGTAGCGGGGACCAAAGTTTCCTCTTCAGCAATACAGAAGTAGTCCAATTGAAAATCTTGTTGCTTTTCAAATTGCCTTTCAACCTCTTTTTTTAGTGCTGCAATTTTTGTTTTATAGCCTTGTTTAGTAACCCACAATAATGTGTTATGTATAATTCCGGCTTTATCTCTAAGAGCCGGTGTAAGCAGTTGATTTCTAGAACTAAATGCAAGACCATTAGTTTCTCTAATGACGGAGCATCCTATAATTTCAATGTCCCATTTTTTTTGCTTTACTAAATCTTTGATTATTTGGAGTTGTTGAAAATCTTTTTCGCCAAAATAGGCTTTTTGCGGATTTATGAGTTTAAAAAGCTTTTCCACGACAGTTGCTACACCGAGAAAGTGATTGACCCTTGATGCTCCCTCCATATGTAGTGCTAAAGAGCCAAAATCATAGGTATTTGTATTAACTGACATACCATATAATTCTTCTTTTGTGGGAGCAAATAAGATTAATGATCCTTCAAAAGGCACTAGCTTTTCAATGTCTTCCGTCAAAGAATGAGGATAGTTTTCTAGGGCTGTTTGGTTTTTAAATTGAGCTGGGTTTACAAAAATACTAACGACTACAAGTTTATTTTCTACAATAGCTTTTTCTACCAAAGACAGATGGCCTTGGTGTAAAGCCCCCATGGTGGGAACAAATCCAAGACTAGTTTTTTTCTCATTTAAATACTGCAAAAGGGCTGCTTTTTTTCGATAAAGCCGCATGAATAAGTAGTTTTAGGCGCTAAAGTAGATAGTTTTGGCTCATTTAACTATAAATTTCTTATTTTTGCACCACTTTAGAAATAAGAAGTACCGTCATTTATGAAAGACAAAAAAGTACTCATCATCTCGTCAGAAGTTGTTCCTTACCTCCCTCAGACACAGCAAGCGGTCAATGCATTTAAAATTCCAAAATCAGTCAATGACAATGGGGGTCAAACTAGGATTTTCGTGCCCCGATATGGACTTATAAATGAAAGGAGACATCAATTGCACGAAGTTATTCGTTTATCGGGCATGAATTTAGTCGTAAATGATATGGACACGCCTTTGATAATTAAAGTAGCCTCTATCCCAAAAGAAAGAATGCAGGTATATTTTATAGACAATGAAGAATATTTTAAGCGGAAGGGTATACTTCGTGATCCAAATGAGAAACTTTTTAAGGATAATGATGAAAGAATGATATTTTTCACCAAAGGGGTTATTGAAACGGTAAAAAAATTGAACTGGTCACCCGATATCATTCATTTACATGGTTGGTTTACTTCCTTATTTCCTCTATACTTAAAGACTTATTATCAAGACGAGCCAATTTTTACAGATAGTAAAATCGTTGTTTCATTCTACTCGAAAGATTTTGATGGCGTGGTTTCTAAAAAAATGCATCAGAAGTTGACTTTTGATAAAATACCAGAAGTGGAGATCGATAAATTAAAAGAAGCCAATTATGAAAATCTTTGTTATACGACTATTAAACATGCTGATGGCTTTGTTTTTTCTGACTCTGCTCTAGACCAAAGTATTTATGATTTTGTGGCCAATTCAAAAAAACCTATCCTTGCTCATGACAACATTGAGGAAGAAAATGCATATGTAGACTTTTATAAAGAAGAGATAATATAAATCACTATGGTGAGAACCGCCTCAGTAACCTCTTTAGCAATTCTTTTTTTGGTAACACTTCTGAATTCTTGCGAAAAAGAATTTCATCAGGTTACCGGTAGGCTTTTTGAGTCAGAAATGCTTCAATCACAGTCCTTAATTGTGCCTGTCAACACCTTTCAAGAAGGAGTCTCTGCGGTAGAAACCAGTGGATTGCCCTTGGCTCAATTGGGTCAAATAAACCATCCTGTTTTTGGTAATTCTGAAGCTAAAATTGTGTCTCAACTAAGTATTAGTAACGATCCTTTCTTTGGAAATTTTCGTCAGCTCATTGAAGAGAATCCGAATGAAGACAATCTCAGTCAAATTCCAGAAAATGAAAAAGTACAAGCTGTCTACTTAGAAATTCCTTTTTTCACTAATCAATTAGATTCGGACAATGATGGCGTAGTAGACGCATTTGATGTTGATCCCGACGACCCTAATAGTAATTCAGATAGTGATAATTTGACAGATTTAGAGGAATCTCAAGCGAATTTAAATCCTTTGGACCCTGATAGTGACGGTGATGGCATTCTTGATCACGAAGATGATGATAATACTAGTTATGACAGTGAGGACAGTGTCTATGAAATTGATTCATTGTATGGGAATCCCAATGCGAGGTTTAACCTCAAAGTCACTAACCTGACCTATTATCTAAACACGCTTGACCCCACTCTAAATTTTGAAAAAGACCAACTTTATTACTCCAATCAAGATTTTTATGAAGATGGATTTTACGATCAAGTATTGTTTGATGACCAGATCAAATTGAACTTTGATGAGCTTAGTTTTTTATATAAAGAGGACGACCCTGAGACTGATGATGTAGATGAAACTACCCAAATTGAAAAGCGTCTCTCTCCGAGACTTAGGGTGCCTTTAGAAACATCATTTTTTCAAGAATATGTTTTGGATAAAGAAGGAACTCCGGTATTAGCCAATAGCAGTAATTTCAATGAATATGTAAGAGGTATAATTATCCAAACTGATCAGTTCACAGAAGATTTGTATATGCTTTTAGATATATCAAACGGTGCAATAAAAATTGAATACACCTTTGATGAATACGACACCAATGGTACTCTTGATAATGTAGACGATGATTCAATAATTACTTCTGGGAAAACTTTTGAAATTGCTTTAGATGGGATTCAAGTCAATACGTTGAAGAATAGTAGATTTGATGCTACCATTGCACAGCGTATTGATCTTTCTGATTCTGGACAACAATCGGATAAATTATTTATCAAAAGTGGGCAATGGCATGGTAGGGTCCGTTTATTTGGAGCTGAGTCAGGAGGTATCAACACTATTTTATTAGACTCACTTAGAAATCAAAATCAGTTGATCAATGAAGCTAAATTGATTTTTTATGCAGATGCTAACTATAATACAAATGCTGATTTAGTACCGCCCCGCCTTTACTTATATGACCTTCAAACTGGGAATTCATTATTAGATCACAACACAGACAATTCGGAAAGTCTAACTGGTACAAACCTTTCAAAATCAAGGTATGGAGGTATTTTAGAACTCAACGAGAGTAATAACCCCCATCGTTATGTTTTTAAAATCACGGAACATATCAGTAATATTATACGATCTGACTCTACAAATATAGATTTGGGAATCGTTGTTTCAGCTGATATCAGTGACATTTCGTTTAGAGCAACAAAAAATGAGAATCAAACAAAAATTAAATATCCAACCTCATCGCTTTTAAATCCACTCGGGGTAGTACTGATTGGTTCAAAACCGGAAGCTAATCAAGAAGATAAAAAAGTGCAACTCGAGTTGCTTTTCACAAAATTTTAGAAAATTATTTTCCAAAGGTAAAAACCTATAAATACTAAAACTATTCCCAAAATACCTTGGATCAATGTGCCAACGGTGTGTGTTTTATAGGCTGTTTTTACATCCATACCACTAATCTGTGAAACAATCCAAAAATAAGAATCATTAGCGTGGGAAACTGTCATGGCTCCAGTTCCAATTGCCATAATGACCCATACTTTACCCATTTCACTTTCAAGCTCTATAAGAGGCAATAGAGGGAAAACTATTGAAGCGGCAGTAATAATCGCAACAGTTGAAGAACCCTGTACAGTTTTAAGTAATGCCGCGATCAAAAAAGGGATCAGTAGCCCAAAGCTTTCTAATCCAGAAAGGCTCCCAAGATGTTCACGTAGAGGTATTTCCCCAATCACTTTTCCTAATGCACCACCCATTCCTGTGATAATGAGGATTGGAAAAGCCTGTTTAACTCCCTTAGAGAATGATTGGTAAATACTTTTTGAACCCATAGGGAGTAAAAGTCTTATACCGAAAAGGGCCCCAGTGGCTAACGCTGTTATAGGATTACTCAACACGTTAACTAGTTCTAACTGTTGAGTGGTCAAGGCACTTTTAGGAATTAACGCACCTAGACACATTAACAGCAGTGGAAGTAATATTGGCAGAATAGCTTGCTTAAATGAGGGGAGTGTCTCGTCTTCTTTTGGTTCAAGATCAGGATCTTCCAAATCCACTTCCTTGAATGGGTATAATTTACTTATATATAAAGCAAAAAGACCTCCAGTAAGAATTAAAATTAGACCGATGATGGCACCAGTTATGATTAGTGGAAAAAGATTGGCCAAGTCTAGGTTAGCAGCCGCTGCTAGGGGACCTGGAGTGGGAGGAATTAAAACATGAGGGGCAAAGAGACCTGTGGAAAGCGCCACGTTTAGTCCTACAAATGAGGTTTTTGTTTTTTGTGCCAAACTCTTATTTAATTGGGCTAGGATAACAAAGGCAACGTCACAGAAAACCGGTATAGAAACCAAATAGCCTATGCAACTGATCGCAATGGGTAGCGGTAATTTATGTAAATACCGAAGCACTCCATTTGCCAAGGCATTAGCCCCGCTTGAATGTTGAAGAGAGGTGCCAATAAGTGTTCCACAAAGGATTAAAAAACCGATACTTTTTATAGTCCTTCCAAAGCCATTCAATAAAGTTTGCAAGACGGAGATCGGGTCAAGACCAAGTAAAAAGCCTAATAGAATGCCACCTATCAAAAGGACTAAAAAAGGATGAAGTTTTAGTACTGAGGTGCCTATGACAATCCAAACAATTATAATAAAAACAAATGCAAGTGACAAAATCATGTTGTGACTAGTCTATTTTTTTAACTCATTTAAAACGCTTAAGACTCCATTTTGTAAGTTTTGCTTTGCGAACTTCATTGCTTCCTTAGTGTTTTGATGCTCTGGTTTGCAATTGATAAGTCTTATATTTTGAGGTAGTTTCTTTTCCTCTACTAGTGGGTCAACTGAACCAGCAAAAATAAAAGTAGTCTTTTTTTGTTCATCACCCCATTGAGCAATTTTAAACGGCAGTTTTCCAGCAGAAGTTTGACCATCAAATTGTCCTTCTCCAGTAAAAATAATATTTGCTTTCTGTAAAGCTTTTTCTAACCCTGTTTTTTTAGATAGTAAGTCAAAACCATTATCAATTTGGGCATCTAGTAATCCTTTCAATCCAGCGGCAACCCCGCCTGCTGCACCACCTCCTTCAATTGAAGTTAGTTTTTGGCCGTTCAAATGCTCTATTAATTGGATAAGATGAGCCCCATTGGCTTCAAGCGTTTCAACCATATTAGATGAGGCTCCCTTTTGAGTCGCATAAACATATGCCGCCCCTTTTTCTCCCAAAAGCCGATTATTTACATCGCAGGCAATTACAAACTCGGTTTCTTCGATGCTCGAATCAATTAATGAGTTATCTATCTTCTTTACCTTATTTAAATTTCCACCCGACGGAAAAACAGCATGACCTCTATGATCTAATAATTGTCCACCAAGTGCGACAAAAATTCCCGTCCCTAAGTCATGCGTCGCACTACCTCCTATTCCCAAAATGATCTTTCGACAGCCTTGATTCATTGCATGTTTGATTTGATATCCAACCCCTAACGTGCTAGTTTTTAAAGGATTTTGGCTCTTTTTTTCTATGCCGATAAGACCTGCACATTGTGAGAGTTCAATCCACCCGGTAGCCTCTTTTTCAAACATAAAGTATGGCTTATGATTTTTTTTATTCAGTGCATCGACGCTGTCACAAAAAATCAATTTTCCCACTGCTTTTTCAACTAAAGTGTCCAAGGCCCCTTCCCCGCCGTCGGAAAATGGGAAAGTGGTATAATTACTTTGAGGTAATATTTTTTCAATACATACACTCATGATTTGTGTTACCTCAGTTGCGGAGAGGCTACCTTTGAAGGAGTCAGGAATAAGTAAAAATTGCACCTTAGAATAACTTTAGACAAAGAAACAAATTCTGAATTAGATCAAAAAGTAGCAGATTTAACCTACTTTGGGGGATTACTTTTAAATAGCCTCCATAATTAGAGGAGCATGATCTCTTGAATTTTCAATAAACCACTTATTTGTTTTGTATCCCCCACAAACAACGCCAGCTAAATATACTCCAGGCGCGAATGACTCCATCGTTTCAGGATTGTATTTTGGGGTCTTATATTCATCCTCTTTAAAGGTCACACCAAGAGATTCTAACAACCCAAAATTGGGTTGGTAACCTGTCATGGCTAAAACAAAATCATTCTTAATTTTTTGGGTCCTCGTATCGTTCTTAAAAAAGACCTCTGTTTCTGTAATTTCAGTTATAATTGTATTGAAATGGGCCTTAATGCTGCCCTCTTTAATTCGGTTAATTATATCTGGTCGAACCCAATACTTTACATTAACACCTATTTCTGGTTCTCTTATGAGCATAGTTACACTTTTTGCCCCTTTTCGGTAGGTTTCAAGAGCTACATCAACTGCAGAATTTGCTGCTCCTACAATGACCAAATTCATGTCAAAAAAAGGGTGAGGTTCTCTGTAGTAGTGAAGTACCTTTGGGAGGTTTTCTCCAGGTACGTTTAATAAATAGGGAACATCATAAAAACCAGTTGCAACGACAATATTCTCTGCTCGATATATGTTTTTTGCGGTTTTCACTACAAAGTTATCTTTATTGCGTTCGATTGATTTTACGCCGTCATAAAGATGAGTGTTTAATTCCCAATGTGAAGACACACGCCTGTAATATTCTAGCGCCTCAGCACGTGAAGGTTTAGGTTGGTGCGAAATAAATGGAACATTGCCTATTTCAAGTTTATCTGAAGTTGAAAAAAAGTTCATATTCAACGGATAATTATAAATGGAATTGACAAGAGGACCTTTGTCTAAAATCAAATAATTAAAGTTTTTTTTCTCTGCCTCAATCCCACAAGCTAAACCTATAGGGCCTGCGCCAATAATCACTACATCATACATACAACAAAGGTAAAAAATCCTGCGGGACAGACTAATAATTATAAATACTTATTAAAAATATATTAACATAAGTAATACTTATAGAAAATACTTAAATTCAAGTTCTTACTATCTAAATATTAAATAATTATAAGTATTACATATGCAAATACTAAATTAATAGTATTTTTTGTCTCAAGAAAAGCGAAACTAGAGAGATCAAAAAATAAAGCAATGCTATTGCTTGATTAAAAAACGTTGCAATTGCTAGGGTAGAGAAAAGCCACCAGATGGGGAAAAGAAAAGCTCCTGAAGCATACTTGATTGAACTGACAAAAACCTTGTCTTCAAAACGATAAATGATCAATCTTGTTATCCAAAGCGGTATGAGGTTTGGTAGACTAAGGATATGTCCCAATAAATTTCGTCCATATATTTTCTTAGCGTTTAATAAATCCTCACCAAGCACTAATTTTTTCTTTAAGTCACTAAATTCTAATAAGGTATTTTTTGCATTGATCCACTTTTTTTGTTGTTCATATTGGTTCGATTCCTCAGGAATCCAAAGACATGCTTTCATTTTATAAGCTAAGGCTTCCTTAACCTGATTTATAATTTGTGCTTCAGAAGCGGATGGTGTAATGAAATCTTGAATTAATAGCGCCTTTCCAAAAACAAAATGTAGGCTACATCGTACTTGCTTATGGTGGCCATAATTGAGACCAACAGGCATAATATAGATTTTTTCTTTTGGATATTTCATTTGTGCTTTATAAGCAAGGCGACTACTTCCTTTTGAGAGTGTTTGGAGGTAGTATTCGTCATGGTGCCCACCCTCAGAAAACATAAGCATATTTCCTTTATTTCCTAGTATAGAATAACATTTTTCAAAGGTGGCATCATTTTTCTTTAAATTTTGATAGCCATTTCGAATGCGATAAACAGGCAGCATTTTGAGTACATCAAAAAACAACTTTTGAGGCCCATTGAATACATCAGCTCTTGTTAGCGAGGTGATCGTTTCCGGTGTAAAGGCACCAACCAATAATGGATCTAAAAAGGCACCTTGGTGGTTGGGAGAATACAACACACCACCATCAACGGGAATATTTTCTAAACCATAAAATTTAATTTTTTTAAAAAAAACAAAACTATAAGTTTTGATATAAAATTTAATTAGGAAATATAGTACTCGTTTCAACCAACATTTAATTTATCAAGCTAAACATACAATTTTTAAATGATCACATTAAATAAAAATGATTTTAAGATCGAAAAGCTGATTAAGGGAAAATGCAAATGAAATAGTTCTTCTAACCCTATGAATCGTCCATAAAAGCTCATTAGTTATAGAACGAATATCTCATTATACTAAATAATTTCTTAAATTTGGTTCAATTAATGTTGAAGCTTATCCAAAATTTAAATTATCACCATTAATTAACTAAAGTTATAAAACAAAACTAATTACAAATCAATGAAATATATACATTCTCTTACAGTACTAATTACAATATTATTGATATTTAGTTCTATGACTGTCCAAAGCCAAAGTAAAATTACTGGTTCTGTGATGGATTCCGAGACACAGGAATTAATTCCAGGGGTCAATATTATTGTGGTAGGATCAAACACTGGAGCCACAACAGATTTTGATGGAAATTTCATTTTAAACACCTCTGCATCTCCACCATTTACTTTAGAAATTAGTTCCATAGGTTTTGCAACGCAGCAAATTGAGGTAGTTTCCGCTGACCAAAGAATAGATGTGATGCTAGTTTCTGGTCAAAATCTAGACGAAATAGTTATTTCAGCCTCTAGACGATCTGAAAAAGTATTAGACGCACCTGCGTCCATAACAATATTGTCATCAGGAGAGTTAACCAATAATGCTAATGTAAATGATCCAGTTAGAAACTTAATAAATGTTCCTGGAATACAATTTCAACAACAATCTGCAAATTCAATCAATTTTGAAATGAGAGCTGGGTCAGGTGTTTTTGGAACTAGCGTATTTCCACTTTTGGATTACAGATTCCTCCAGTCACCTGCAAGTGGATCATTTTTTAACTCACAATCAGGTCTATCAAATTTAGACCTTGAAAGAGTTGAAATTGTAAGAGGTGCAGCTTCAGCCCTTTATGGATTTGGAGTAGAATCTGGTGTTGTACATTTTTTTTCTAAAAAAGCTTTAGACAATCCAGGGACCTCGGTTGAACTAATTGGCGGGAACTTAAATACTTTTTCTGCAGCAGTGAGACATGCTTATGCAAATGAAAAGAAAACCTTCGGATTTAAAATCAATGCGCAATATAAGCGGGGTGACGAATTTCAATTAGACCCAGATTTGGATGGAGATTTTAATGATCAAATAAACGCTGCTACAGCAAATGGGATTTTTCAACCTATTGTGGTAAATGGGAGAATTGATCCAAGTCAAGTTCCTACTACTCCATTATTAACAAGGGACGAAATAGATTCTGACGGAGACGGGAATTCTTACTTAGGCCAATATGAAAGTACTGCGGTTAATGCGCACCTTGAATTTAGACCTAATGAAAAAACAGAGGCGGTGGTTGCAGGAGGTTGGAATGCAGGTAGTTTTCTTGTAAATCAAAATCAGGGCCCAGGTGTTGGTGCTGGAAACGATTATTGGGCTCAAGCTCGAATTAACTCTGGAGGTTTTTTTGGTCAGATATCTTATAACTTTAATGATGGAGGTGAAGGAAATGAACCGTTTTATTTATATTTAACAGCGCAAAGAATCATTACAAAAAGATCGGCATTAGACGGTCAATTTCAATATAATTTCGAAGCAAAAAACTTCTTAGATTCAAATTTTACTTTTGGATTTGATTACAGAAATATAGATGTAATAACTGATAATACATTGTTTGGACAAAATGAAGGAAATATTGATTATGATCTCTATGGATATTATGTTCAAGGAACATCCCGTTTTGGAGATAAACTTGATTTCACATATGCCTTAAGATATGATAAACCAAGTTTTATTGATGAAGGCAAATTAGCACCAAGATTAGCTTTAGTCTTTAAGCCAAACGAAAAGAATAGTTTTAGAATTTCATACAACCAAGCAACTTTTGGACCTTCAACTTTAGAAATGTATCTTGATTTCCCTGTCCAAATTCAGGCACCTGGAATATTAGATACTTGGGCTTCTGGGCAAACTAGTGCCCAAAATTTCGACCCCAACGCACCAATAGAAATTGTTGGTGGAGGTGGAGCTGTAGTGCCTGCAAATACAACAGATTGGCCTTTAGCTGTACCTTACGGCGCAGTGGCTGGACAAGTATTACCTCAACTATATGCCGGGGTTGGGGCAAGCCCATCTTATGCACCTCTATTGCCCCTTGTTCAGAACTTTTTTAGTACATACGTGCCTTCAGGAACTTCTGGATCTATTGAGGGTTACAATGCATTTAATAATAGTTCTATGCCAACAGCTATTGGGACTCCATCAGCACTTCTAGGAACAACAGCTTCATGGGAATTAGGATATAAAGGATTCCTTGGCGATAAGTTTGCTTTGTCATTTGACGTTTATTCTTTTGCTAGAACTGGTACTACACAGTTTACCGGTATTGGACCTACATTCAGACTAAATAATTCGGAAGGAATTCCGGCTGATCTTGGTGCAAGGGTTGCATCAGATTTTGCATCTGATCCAGTAATAAGCGCAGCAATAACTCAAGCAGTAACGAATGGTGTAAATGCACAAGTTCAAGCAGGTGTGCAAGCACAATACCAAGCACAAGGCATTCCACAGTCTATTTGGGCGACTGGAGCACCGGCAGGTGCACTCTTCCCAGGCTCTCCAGCAATTGCTTCTGTTGCTGATGCTACAGCCGTCACGGCTGCTCCTCTTATTGCACCCGCAATTGCAGCTGCTTCTGCTGATGTTCAAGGGCTAGTTGGGGGTGCATTTATTCAAGGGGGACAAGGTTATTTAAATGCTATCGTACCAGCAGCGATTGGTGCAATTGAGTCACAAAGGGTACCTCAAGGTGATGGTATTACACATATCTCGTCTGGATATAGAATTTTTGATAATGTTACTCGATCACACTGGGGTAGTGACATATCTATGGAGTATTTCGCAACCGATAAACTGACTTTTTGGGGAAATGCTTCTTGGTTGAGTCAAAACGAATGGATACCTGGAGAAGAAGATGACGACGGTCTACCTTTTCCAGATTTTCTTAACGCACCTTTATTTAAGTATCGTTTAGGGGCAACTTTCACCGAAAAAGACGGTTTTCAAGCTTCTTTAGCTTTTCAACATGACGATGAATTTAACTCTAATCAAGGGTTTTATGCAGGGACAGTTCAAGCCAAGAATTTGGTTGATGTCAGTTTAGGGTATAAGCTAAAAAGTGGTGTTAAGCTAGATTTATCCGTAACAAATTTGTTTGACCAACAATATAGAACCTTCCCACGAATGCCAGTTATTGGAAGAAGGGCTAATTTAAGGGCCACCTACAATTTACAATAGTAACTTTTTAGTCGTTTACAGAAGGGGCTCGATAGCCCCTTTTTTTAGTAAAAAACCTAAAAAATTGATAGTGAATCTACCCCTATCCTGCTATATTTGCAATGCAAAAAAATAAATCCAAAAAAGATGGCACAATCCCAAGGCATTGTATCCCAAATTATCGGTCCTGTTGTAGATGTTGAATTTGCAGGAGAAAACAGTGAACTACCTAATATTTATGATTCTTTAGAAATTAAAACAGAAGACGATTCAATTCTTGTTTTAGAAGTTCAATCACACATTGGAGAAGACACCGTAAGAACGGTTTCTATGGACTCGACGGACGGCCTTAGCCGCGGCGCAATTGCCGTAGCTTCAGGCGGCCCTATTCAAATGCCTATTGGAGAGTCCGTTTATGGACGCTTATTTAATGTGATTGGCGATGCCATTGATGGAATGGGGAATTTACCTAAGGCGGGGGGAAATGGTTTACCTATTCACAGGGAACCACCGGCTTTTGAAGATCTTTCTACTTCTACTGAAGTTTTGTTTACTGGTATCAAAGTCATTGATTTAATTGAGCCATATGCCAAGGGTGGAAAAATAGGATTGTTTGGTGGTGCAGGTGTAGGTAAAACAGTTCTTATTCAAGAACTAATTAATAACATTGCAAAGGGCCATGGAGGACTTTCGGTATTTGCTGGAGTTGGAGAAAGAACCCGTGAGGGGAATGATTTATTGCGTGAAATGTTAGAATCAGGAATTATCAAATATGGGGATGATTTTATGCATTCTATGGAAGAAGGTGGATGGGACCTTCAGAAAGTGGACAAAGAAGCCCTCAAGGAATCAAAGGCGACCTTTGTATTTGGTCAGATGAATGAACCTCCTGGAGCCCGAGCCCGAGTAGCGCTTTCTGGTTTGACTGTAGCCGAATATTTTCGTGATGGCGCTGGAGATGGCCAAGGAAAAGACGTTTTGTTTTTTGTTGACAATATCTTCAGGTTTACACAAGCAGGTTCTGAAGTATCGGCTCTATTAGGGCGGATGCCTTCCGCAGTTGGATATCAACCCACACTAGCGACAGAAATGGGAGCCATGCAAGAGCGAATCACTTCTACTAAAAAAGGCTCTATCACATCAGTACAAGCCGTTTATGTGCCAGCTGACGATTTAACGGATCCAGCACCAGCAACAACATTTGCACACCTAGATGCCACGACAGTATTATCTAGAAAAATTGCAGAACTGGGAATTTATCCGGCTGTAGATCCTTTAGATTCTACATCGAGAATCCTCACTCCAGATATTTTAGGTGATGAACATTATGCTTGTGCCCAACGTGTCAAAGAGTTATTACAGCGTTATAAAGAGTTGCAGGATATTATTGCTATTTTGGGGATGGAAGAATTGTCTGAAGAAGATAAACTTGCAGTAGCCCGTGCTCGACGTGTGCAAAGGTTCCTCTCACAGCCCTTTCATGTAGCTGAACAGTTTACAGGAATTCCTGGAGTTTTAGTGGATATTAAAGATACTATTAAAGGATTCAACATGATTATGGATGGGGAACTAGACCATCTCCCAGAAGCCGCTTTCAATCTCAAAGGAACAATTGAAGAGGCTATTGAAGCTGGAGAAAGAATGCTTGCTGAAGTTTAAAACTATGTATATTGATATTATTTCGCCTGAAACCACCCTATTTAGTGGAGAAATACAAAGTATAACCGTTCCTGGAAAGAAAGGCTATTTTCAAATTTTAAACCAGCACGCCCCAATCGTTTCGACTCTAAAAAAAGGGAAAGTAAAAATTCGAGGTGAATTAGTACTCTCCGAAGAGGTGAGAGAAAAAATGGTTTTAGAAAATGATGGGCACTATTACTTCCCTATAAATTCTGGAGTTATTGAAATGCGAAATAATAAAATAGTTTTGTTAGCAGAATAAGCTACCAAAAAACCTACTCTCCAATTACCTCACAAAATAATGACTATGTTGCGTTTCGTTGGGTTTATTTTTATTCTTTTTTGTAACACAATTCTACTTTATGGTCAGGGTGACAGTATAAGTGTCTCACAACAATTAAAAGAAGTAGTTGTATCATCCAATCGTATTGCTCTACCTTTCTCAAAGAATGAGCGCACTTTACAAATCATCACAGGAGAAACATTGCGCTCTAGTGGAGTACCCTCTGTTGCTGTTGCACTTCAACAAATTGCAGGAATTGATATTCGTCAGAGGGGCACTGCAGGCACCCAAGCAGATCTTTATATTAGGGGAGGTAGTTTTGATCAAACTTTGCTTCTTGTAGACGGGATAAAGCTAGATGACGCTCAAACCGGACATCACACACTTAATTTTTTACCCCCTGTAGAAGTTATAGATCGAATTGAAATAAT
>CENX01213685.1_pt1 | contig 14275 bp, 11 predicted proteins | sample 361321 | NCBI WGS metagenome assembly CENX01 (sample SAMEA2619678, study PRJEB7988) | marine metagenome | isolation source: saline water (ENVO:00002010), including | reverse complement strand
GCACCCATGGCAGAAATGGCCAACGCCCTACCCGATCGATCCGCATACCACTTGATTAAAAAAGCATTAATAACAATCGGACCACAAAACGACATGCCAACGACAAATAATATAAACCAGAGCGCAAGCGTCATCACTGAATGAGACGCTGAAATAGCAAATAGTGACAGAGTCGAAAAACCAATACCGAATACCATTAAGCTGCGAGCTGAAAAAGAATCTGCCAGACGTCCAATGATAGGGCCGATCAATGCCGGTACCAAAATAAGTAAAACCGGCGCTGCTGTGACTAAGCCGCGACTAATTGAGAAGTCGGTGGCAATTGGTTCAATAAAAAAGCCAAAGATACCCATAAAGCCTAGAGAAAAAGCCAAACAAATGAGCGCGCCTATGGCAGGCGACCAAAAACGAATATTAATTAAAAAATTATTCAACATAATGAGAGGCATTGACCGTTTTATTATTTTGCGTTTAAAGCATAACAATATTCACGAATAACTGTATTGCAGATCAGATAGATATATCGATTGGTTAGATAACCCCAGGAATTATTCTTATTCGCAGACGAAGCTGTGACCCATTGATACGAGCAGTTAATGACTCATAGAAATCCTTTGGCTTAGCGAGATACTTTAGCTCCGATGAAAACGTTAGTCCGTTATCCAACTATTCAGTCCAAGGCCATTGGTCGTGACAGGGAAGCTCAGGATCAACAAAATGGTAGGGTTGTCGATCTTGGCATTGCAGCGCCATATTTGGCCCGCCATAAAGCGAACGATCATCCATTGATCCCACTTTAATCGATACAACTCCTGGACTCATATCACTAGCTGCATAAATATGTGTCCCACAGTTTGGACAAAACGACCGATATGAAGGGCTATCACCGTATTGATTGATACTTTTTTTTGCCTCGCCCTGTGAATAATAAAAGCCGTCAGCGGGCATACCAATCAACAATGCAGCCATACCCCCCGAAAAAATCTGACAATATTCACAGTGACAGAGTGCTTTAAATAACACTGTACCAGAGGCCTTATAACGTAATTCACCGCAATAACAGCCGCCAGTAAAACTAAGCGATTCTTGTTCTGACATAACGGTTCGACTCCTGTTATTACTGTTGATTTTAAATAGCTCAGCCTAGATTAAGCGTTAAATTATTCGCTAAAGCTAACTGTCGCTTCACCAAAGCCATCAATGACTAAATGCATTTTGTCGCCGGCTACTACAGGCTCTAACGGCACCAATGAACCTGAAAGAATCACCTCACCCGCTTTAAACGGAATATCATATTGGCCCAGTGTATTGGCTAACCAAGCGACAGCGGTAAGTGGATTGCCCTGTACCGCCGAACCTTTTCCTTCACTGATAAGCTGGTCATTTTTATATACTTTCATGGATAAATTAGGCAAATCAAAATCATTAGGGTCGTATTCGTGATCGCCTAATACAAATACACCGCAAGATGCATTATCGGCCACAGTATCTTGAATTTTAATCTTCCAATCATCAATGCGCGAATCGACAATTTCAAAGCAAGGCATAATTGATTCAGTCGCGTCCAATACATCTTGCTCAGTAATGCCCGGACCCACTAGATCGCGCTTCAATCGAAAACCTATTTCACCTTCCGCTCGCGGCTGTATCATTGTGCCTGAAATCGATACGGTTGCATTATTTTCATACTGCATAACATCAGTCAAAAAGCCAAAGTCAGGCTGAAAAACTCCTAACATTTCTTGAACCGCTGCACTGGTGACGCCGATCTTTTTACCCACCACCACTTCGCCATCTGCCAAGCGGTTCTCTAACATGCGCAGTGAAATATAGTAGGCATCATCAATTGTAATATCGGCTTCGCGGTCGGTCAGAGGTGCCAAGGTTGTCTGCTCACGTAAGGCACGATAAAGCGCGTCACCATGGAATTCTTGCTGTTCTTTTTTCATAATGAATGTCTTTTTCAATTAAAATCAATGCTAAGTATTAAAACTAATGCTCTAAAAAGTCTTCCAAGGTGCGATTGAAGAAGTCAGCATGCTCAACCATCACCCAATGCCCGCAATTAGACACTAAAATGACCTTTATATCATCGATAGCTTTCGCCAAAATATTAATTCCGGTTTCAGGCATAATCTTTTCGTTAAGTCCCCACATCACCATAACAGGCATTTTCAGCTGAGATAGCCGTGCCGACATATTAGGTACCTGCATCGTTGCAACGGCTTGAGGATTTTGCTGTTGAAACACATGCCAACGCTCATCAATCAGTTGCTCATCGACAAATTCTTGATTATGCACTAAAGCCTGACTCAGGAACTGTTCTAAGTTCTCTCGGCTAGGCTTACCGGCAAAGGTATCAAAAAAGATTTGCATGCCAGGCATTGCCCCGTAAGCCGCTTGATCCTCTATGCCACCTGGCGCCATTAGGAGTAACTTCGAAATCAGCTTAGGCTCGGCTAAAGCTAAGTGCAAAGCGATTGCGCCACCGAGAGAATTACCGACCAAAGCAATCTCTTCAATGGCTAAATGTGAAAGCAACTGACGAACATTTTCTGCGAAAAAAGCCAAGGGGTACTCAACATCATCTGGCTTATCTGAGTAACCATAGCCAATCAAGTCAGGCACAATCACCCTAAAGCCGGCTTGAGAAAAATAGGGGTAGTTAAACTTGAAATTACTATGGCCACTTGCGCCTGCACCACTGCCATGTAAAAAAACCAGCACCGGCCCCTCTCCTTGGTCAAGGTAATGAATTGTTCGTCCGTTTGCTAGGGTCGCATATGCACCTTCAGGTGGCTTAGTGGTGGTTATTTCGCTCATAGTTAACACTCCAAAATAAGTCCGTGCTACCGTAATGATTGCCCATTTCGTCATTAAAAAGTAGTCGCACGATAATCGTGGGCCGATCATGAGATAGAGTTCAATTATATCCTGTGATTTGTTGCGGGTAGACCCTCTTGGTCAATTACATTCCCTTAACCATTGCTCTACAATGAGGGGGTAGTGACGTAAAATATCTCTGTACTTAATTTCAATCTAATCCATACGCAGGAAAGAATAACATGTCAGAAAATGCATCCACCATCAACTGGGACAAAAGTGTCGATATTTTAGTGGTCGGCTCTGGAAATGGCGCGCTCACGACCGCTCTTTGCAGTCATGAGATGGGTGTTAAAGACGTATTGGTCATCGAGAAAGAAGACCAGTTTGGTGGTTCCAGCTCTATTTCAGGTGGTGGCGTATGGATTCCTTGCAATCGCTACGCTTTAGAAGCGGGCACTGAAGATTCAATCGCGGACGCCAAAAACTATTTATCAAGTGTAATCCCAACTGGCACCGTCCCAGAGGACTTAATTGACGTCTATTTAGCAGAAGGGCCAAATATGGTTGATTTTCTGCACGATCACACCCGGGTTCGCTATGAATCACTGGCCTATTATCCCGACTACTACTCTGACGCGCCAGGCGCACGTGGCGGGCACCGCTCCATGGAACCGGCAAAATTAAATCTGTCTGACTTAGGTGAAGACTGGAAAAAACTCCGCAATACCCACCATATGATGTGGTTGTTTAACCGTGTAGCTTATAATCAGGTCGAGGCTGGAACGTTAGCGGCTCGCGCACCTGGTTGGATCAAACTCGCCATTAAACTAATGCTCCAATATATCAGCGATATCCCTTGGTTATTTAAATCACCACGTTCTAGAATTGTGGCCTGTGGTATGGCCGGCGTGGGTCGTCTACGACTGTCCATGATAGACCGCGACATACCGCTATGGCTCAATTCTGAGTTGAAAGAACTTATCAGCGATGATAACAGCAAGGTGATTGGTGCGTTGATAGAACGCGACGGAAAAACGCTGCATATCGAAGCAAGAAAAGGCGTTGTTTTAGCCTGTGGCGGCTTTGAACACAACCAATCGATGCGTGAACAATACTTACCCCAACCGACCAACAGCCAATGGAGTGCAGGTCACTTTGGCAATACCGGAGACGGCATAAAAGCGGCAGAAAAAGTAGGTGCTGAATTAACAATGATGGACGGTGCTTGGTGGTGTGCAACCATTAAAGTACCCGCTGAAGAGCGGCCACGCTTAAGCATCATGGAAAAATCAATGCCAGGTAATGTCTTGGTTAACCCAGCTGGCAAACGAATTGCTAATGAATCTGAAAATTACATGGCTTATCAAACCAACTGGCATAACTCCCATAGCGATGATAATCCATCCACACCGGCTTACATGGTATTTGATAATCGCTTTCGTAATTCTTATTTAGTGGGTCCCATTGTCGGCAACTTAATGCCTGACTGGGTTCTTCCTAAAGCATGGTTCGATGAAGACTTTCTCTACAAAGCTGACACGCTAGAAGAGTTAGCTGCTCAAACTGGTATTGATGTTGATGGCTTAAAAGAAACCGTTGCCAATATGAATAACTTCGCCAAAACCGGCGTCGACGAAGAATTTGGCCGCGGCTCTTATGAATACGATCGATACTATGGCGATCAATCTATCACACCAAACCCATGCTTAGCTGCCATTGAACAAGCGCCCTTTTATGCTTTAAAGCAAGACCCAGGTGATTTTGGCACGCACGGCGGTGTTGCCTTTAATCAACACGCACAGGTGCTTAAATCTGATGGTTCGCCTATTGATGGGCTTTATGCCTGCGGCAATACTGCTCGAGCTTTATTGCCAAACTATCCAGGGCCAGGTGCGACTTTAGGCCCAGCAATGACATTTGGTTACCTAGCCGCAAAACATCTTTCTGGAAAAAGCTCATGAAGCTTACTTACGAAATAAATTAATTGAGACGCGCTTTATGGATATCGGATTTTGTTTACCTTATATGAAGAATGGCCTGAATCGTGAATTGGTTCAGGAGTGGTGTATTCGCACTGATCAAGGTCCATTCTCGACCTTAAGTTGCGGTGAGCGTATTACTGGCCCTCAAGAAGTTATGGATATGCGTGTGACGCTTGCCTTTGCCGCAGCAATTACAGAGCGCGTCAAAATTATGCCTTCGCTTTACGTACTCCCCATGCATTCGACAGCTATGGCTGCACAAGAAATCGCAACGCTGGATCGCCTTTCGAATGGACGTATTCAAGTTTGTGTTGGCATTGGTGGGCGCGAAAAAGATTATCAAACCGTAGGAGCTTCCTTTAAATATCGCCACCAAACAATGGACGACCAAGTCGCTGCAATGAAGAGTATTTGGCAAGGCAACCCTGTCGTTGAAGGCGCTGACCCTGTTGGTATGCGCCCCTATCAGGACGGAGGCCCAGCTATTCTTGCTGGCGTGATGGGCCCTAAGGCCATGGCTAGAGCTGCCCAATGGGCAGATGGCGTATACGCATGGTCGATGAGTGGCAACGCCGATGAGATACAGCGCATATATGCCATGGCTGATGCTGAATGGGAAAAAGCGGGGCGAACCAGCGCACCAAGAAAAGTTGCAGGGTTCTGGTATAGTCGCAGCTCTGATAATCCTGAACAGGCTCTTAAAAGTTACATTAAAGAATACGTAACAGGCTCTACCGGCAAAAAAATTGCCGGCTTAGTGGCCGATAGTGCTTTTATGCACGATGATGAAGCTATTGCTCAAGGCATAGCCGACATGAAAGCGCTGAACTCTGATGAATTATTACTCGTACCCTGCACAGCAGATATTAACGAACTTGATGCTATTGAAAACATCCTCGCTAGCTAATTGCCGCTTGTCTCTTTTGTCAAAAAGAATGAGAGCAGTTACCTCCCTTTGACAATGCTATTGACAAAGCTTTTTCGGCACGCCTAATACTAGTACTCACATCATCGCCCGCTTTGAATTCAGTAGCGCCTAGGCTTAGCGTAACGGTTGCTTGATTGATAAATTCAAAATCGCACTCTCGCAGATTATTAGACAGCTTATCAAGCACGGTAATGGCTTGCTGACGACTTAACTCTGGCAACAATAAAACAAAATCACAAATTGTAGCTCGTGCGATAAAATCTGTTTTACGAATATTTTCTTGTAGCTTTTGTGCGACAACTTGAATGATACGATCGCCAATGTTGTAACCATAGGCCTGGTTTAATTCTTTTAACTTATCAATATTAACAGCTACAATCGTCAATGGTCGTTGATAGCGTTGCCAGCGGTCAAATTCTTGTTGAATCCGAAGACTATAGGCATCATTGTTAGGCAAACCGGTTAATTTATCTCGCAACAACTTCTCGCGTCTTTGGTGAACATCAACTACTGCTGAATCTATTCGAGACAAAACCTCATCTAACGCAAATTTAGCTGCAATAAATCGCTGCTCATATTGGGATTTCAGCGCACATTGATCTAAACGGAAATCTTCTAAAAGAAAACTAATATGACGTAATTCATGATTAATAATACCAGCACCTAAATTAACATCAAGGCTATCAAGGCGGGCATTAAGCTGTTTAATAAATTTATCAAGTTGTTGCTTAGACAACTTTTGGTTATTCTCACTAAAGGTTAAATACGTTGATAAGACTTCAGCTTGATCATCAAGTAACTGCAAAAATGAATCAAATTCTCGGTGATCTCGACTTAATGTTGCGTTTAAAGTGACCGCAAAACGATCGAGCGTAACCGATAAATTATCGAAATCTAAACCGTTCTGTAGTTGATGATAGAGCGGCGCGCTAAATTGCTCAGCTTCGGCGGGAATATCCATCTCAGCTAGCATCGCCAATAAAATAGAAACAATCTCTGCTGGCAACGCTTGAGCTTTTGTCGCCTGCCTACTCATACTAAGGGGAGCGTTTTCTATTTGTTGCTCGTCAAAAATAGCTGTGCTAGGACTTGCTAACGCATCTTGCTCTAACTCAATAGCAAAACCATCTGACAACTGATCTTCGACTATTGAGGATTGGATTGAATTTGATTTTTCTAGCCATAAATCAAGATCGAAGGGTTCGACCGAATTCTTTGAGGCTCTTAATAACTGCTTAGTGAATTGATTTATCCGTCGATTATCAGCATTAGTCAATATTTGAAAACGCTGCAAGCTCTCGACCAGAGCTTCTGCTAGATTGACATTTCTCTCGACACGATGCCGATCAAAGTAATGAATTGAATCATCTAATTTTTTTATTTGCGACTCTAAAGCTTTATTATCTAACTCATTAATCGTCCTTCTAAAATCATCAATACACGCGTCTAAAGCTACATCCTGGCCTTTTGCTGCAATCGTTATTTTACTCAAACCTCTACGCAATAAATCTTCTCGTTCTCGAAATTGCTGCTTTATCTGATCATATTCTTGCACCAGCTCAAGGTATTTTTGTCGCCAAGGGCTTCGATCTTTTGAGCGGGTCACACTAACTACCCTTTTCGCTTAGGCGGAGCTGCGCCTATATGAGATTCATTACGTTCGGCCGCCAAGTCAATTTGCTTTTGACGTTCGGCGAAGCGTTTTTTTTGATCTATAGTGAGCTGACCATAACACAGAGGGCAACAAACACCTCGTTGATAATGAGGACTGCTTTTTTGCGCTTCGGTGATGGGATGCCGGCAGCCATGGCACTGATCATAAGAACCCACATTTAAATCGTGATCAACGGCTACCCGATTATCAAAAACGAAACATTCTCCTTGCCATAGACTTTTCTCTTCAGGCACTTCTTCAAGATATTTTAATATTCCCCCTTTTAAGTGGTATACCTCATCAAACCCTTGCTCAAGTAAATAGGCTGTTGATTTTTCACAGCGGATACCACCAGTACAAAACATCGCGACTTTTTTATGCTTGGCAGGATCAAGCTGTTGATCGACAAAAGCTGGCATTTCTTTAAACGTTGTAGTTCGAGGGTTAATCGCGCCTTCAAAACTGCCTATATCACATTCATAATGGTTACGCGTATCGATAACTGTCACCTCGGGATCAGTAATTAATGCATTCCAATCTTGTGGCTCGACATAATGACCAACTAACATTTTTGGATCAATGCCCTCTCGACCCATGGTTACTATTTCTTTTTTTAATTTCACCTTCATTCGATAAAATGGCAATTCAGAATCTAAAGATTCCTTATGATCAATATCATTAAAACGAACATCGCTTTTTAAATAAGCTAACACCTCGTCAATCGCTAATCTGCTGCCAGCAATAGTGCCATTGATGCCTTCAGTTGCTAATAGTAATGTACCTTTAACACCGGCATTCAAACAGACATCGAGCAAAGGTTCTCGTAATTCGCGATAGTCAGGCAATGCGACAAACTTATAAAGCGCAGCAACAATAACAGGTGAATTAGACACTGCTTTCAACACTCAATGCGACTTGTCGTGCTGGCTACCGCCAAGACAATGGGGTGAATCAGGTGAAGACTGCTGCACTTCCCATTCTTCAAGGCTAAAGGTATGAATAGCTAGGGCATGGACCTCGCCAGCCAACTCATCTGCGAGCGTTTGGTAGATTAACTGGTGACGAGCAACTGAGCGTTTTTTTTCAAAAGCGGGGGTCACGATAGTGATTTTAAAATGGGTCTGTGCATCTTTAGGGCCCGAATGCCTATCGCTCTCATTTAACACTTCAAGATATGAAGGTGAGAAAGTTTCATTCAGCTTTTTAATGATGGTTTGATGGGTATCCAATATACTCTCTCTTGACTTCATCGATCGATGGACAAGTAAGCAATTACAGTTACCAGTGTTTAAGGCCTGTGATTATAAACCCAAGGGCGGTGTGGCCGTCAATCAAGACGAGCGGCTATTGTGATGAAATATTCCGACAAATCAACATATGAGTATCCTTTAGACAAAAAAACGGCCACAAAGGCCGTTTTTGAAGCAGCCTAAAGACTACTGAAAAAGCTCGCCACTGCTTGCCCTGTCAAGCAATAATTGAGGCGGCTCAAAAGCAGAGCCGTATTGTTTGGCTAAATCCTTAGCCCGCTCAACGAATGCTGATAAACCATAGGCATTAATCGCTTGAAGCACACCGCCAGTCTGAGCAGCAAAACCAATTCCCATAATAGAACCGATATTAGCATCGCCCACACTGCGTAAAACACCCTCCTCTAAACAGCGCACAGCTTCCAAACTCTGACAAAACCACAATCGATCTTTTATATCTTGATAGGGAATTTCATTATAGCCCTCACTGGCATAAGCTTCAGCAAGACCTGGCCAAATGTGCTTCTTTTTCCCCTCAGGATACTCGTAATAACCAGCGCCATGCACTTTACCTTTACGATCAAATTCATTCACCATCCGATCAATCAATTTTGATACTGGACTCTCTTCCCAGGTTTTACCTTGGGCAATGGCGTCCTCTTTTGCTTGCAAGCCATTTTTATAAGCTGTTTGCTGACTGATTTCATCAATCGCTGCTAACGGCCCTACGGGGGCGCCATTATCACGAGCAGCCGATTCAATCAAAACCGGGTTAATCCCTTCGGTCACCATTTCTGCCCCCTGACTAATCGTCGTAGCAATGGTTCTTGATGTGAAAAAACCTGGCCCATCATTGACCACTATCGGTGTCTTACCTAATTGCTGAGCTAAATCAAACGCTTTGGCTAAGGTGCTGTCAGTCGTTTTATCACCACAAATGATTTCAACCAATGGCATTTTTTCTGCTGGAGAAAAGAAATGCATACCGATGAAATTTTCAGCTCTTGTGCTCGCTTCAGCCAGTTCAGTGATGGGTAATGCGGAGGTGTTTGAAGCAAAAACTGCGCTGTTAGCAAGCACTGCTTCGGTATCCTTTGTGACAAAAGCCTTAACACCTCGATCTTCAAAAACGGCCTCAATCACGAGCTCGCAGTCAGCGAGATCAGCATAATTATCAGTCGCTTTAATACGCGCTAAAAACTGCTCCGCTTGAGCTTCATCAACCCGTTTATTTTTAGCATACACGCTTGCTGCATAGCCTTTGCCTTTATCAGCATTATCCTGATTGATATCTTTAATCACGACATCAATTCCTTTCTGGGCAGCCATAGTCGCTATGCCTGCGCCCATTTGGCCCGCGCCTAGAACACCAATCTTAGTAAACTGGGTGCGCTCGAACGAATCAGGACGATTAGCGCCGCGGTTCAGTGCTTCCATTTGCAAAAAAAATGCCGTCATCATATTACGAGCCGTTTGGTCTAACAAAAGACTTAACATATAACGGCCTTCGATTTTTTGTGCCGTATCAAAGTCAACTCTAGCACTGTCAACGATGCAAGAGTAAATCGCATTTTGTGCAGGCATAAGATTTTTCGTTTGACCCATGGTTGCCGCCGGACCAAAAAAGATAAAGCCTTGATTTGCTGCATCGTCTGGGAGTCCGCCTGGAATTTGATAGCCCTCGGTATCCCAAGGTTGCTTGGCGTCAGGATTTGCTTTGATCCAAGCTTTAGCCTTTTCAGACATTTGAATTTCATCTTCAGCCGTGTCATGAATAATGCCTTTTTCAAGTGCTTTAGCAGCCGTTAAACGTCTGCCCTGCGCGATCAATGGCATCGCTTGCTGCATACCCAATAAGCGTGTCAAACGAACCGTACCACCGGCGCCAGGCATGAGGCCGATCTGCGCCTCGGGCAAGCCCATGGCGACGCCCTCTAATGCAATGCGATGATGACAGGATAGCGCAATTTCAAAACCGCCACCCATGGCTGGGCCATTGATTCCTACCGCAACAGGTACACCTAATAACTCCAAGTCACGCAGCGGTTGCTTAGTTTCCATCAAACCGTTGTAAATACGCGTTTTCTCTTCAATATCAACATTCAGATCCATCTCCAGCATGTCTTTAATATCGCCGCCGGCAAAAAACTGTTTCGGCTTACCACTGGTTACATATATACCAGTCACACCGCCTGCCGCAATTTGATTTTTAACCTCTCCCATGGCTTCGTCCATAGCCTGCTGGTAGTCAATACCCATGGTATTAACCGTTTTACCGGGTTGATCAAAAATAAAATCAATAATGCCGTCACTATCTTTTTCTAATCGAATGTAGCCCATTGGTATTCTCTCTTAAATAATGAAAGCGAAGCTACCAAAAAAATAACTATCGCTATTTAACTTGACTCTTTAAACGCGCTCGATAATCGTTGCGATACCGATGCCACCTGCAGCGCACAAGGTACATAAACCCGTACTTAAATCACGACGCTCTAATTCGTCTAACAAAACGCCCAGGATCATGGCCCCGGTAGCACCAATAGGATGGCCCATTGCAATCGCACCCCCATTGACATTAATACGCTCATCCTCAACATTTAATTCACGCTGAAAACGCAATACCACTGAAGCAAAGGCCTCGTTTAATTCAACTAAGTCAATATCATTCATCGTCATACCGGCCTTTTTTAAGGCCTTTTGGGTAGCAGGAACGGGTCCTGCTAGCATGATAGTCGGCTCGCTGCCAGTGGTTGCAAAACTCACAATACGCGCACGCGGCTTAAGGCCTTGCGCATCGCCTGCCGCTTTATTGCCAAGTAAAACCAGTCCAGCACCATCAACAATACCCGACGAGTTACCCGGCGTATGAATATTATCGATTTCTTCAATCTGCGGATAACGCAGCCTCGCGACATCACCATGACCAAAATCATTAAACATTTTAAACGATGGCTTTAGACTTGCTAAACTTTCTATACTAGTTTCACGAATCAATTCATCATGATCAAGAATGGTCACACCGTTTAAATCAACTACAGGTACTAAGGATTTAAAATAGCCATTATCTCGCGCATGCGCTGCTCTGACCTGTGACATTAATGCATAGCGATCGACATCTTCCCGCGTAAACCCATCGAGTGAAGCCATCAAGTCTGCCCCTAGCCCTTGAGATATAAACAAACTTTTCATTTGCACCGCTGGGTCAGTAATAGCGCCACCAGATGCCCCCATCCCTACTCGGGATAAAGATTCAACACCGCCACCACAGACTAAGTCCTCCATGCCTGCCATAACCTTAGCTGCACTCACATTGACCGCATCTAAGGCACCTGCACAGTACCGATGAATTTGCGCACCGGTAGTGACTGCATCCCAACTAGAATAATTAATTGCTGTTTTAGCCAAATTAGAACCCTGCTCATTAACAGGATCTCCAGTCGCAATTATCACGTCATCAACCTGTGCAGTATCTAAGTCATTTCGTGTTTTCATCGCTTCAAGTAAGTTAGTCACCAGATCAATTGGCTTGACTTCAAAAAGGCTGCCTTTGCCTGGCTTACCGATACCTCTTGGGGTTCGGATCGCATCATAAATATAAGCTTCAGTTGTCATAAGGAGGGTCTGCTGTTAAAAAAGTGAAAAAAAATATACTCAATCAAAATTTATAGCCGCGCGTTGAGATTCAAAAATAAAATAAAAATTGTAACCATTTCGGTCATTTACTCAATAGCAATATAGGGCAAGGCTTATTTCCGTTAGTTCGGCATGCCTTATTCGATCAATAACGGCCAATACAATCAGCATAAAAAGTTAATGAACGTTGACCGCTTCAAAATTAAAAAGGACTAAGGCTCATCCGCTTGAAATGCAATCGCCATATCAGCCTTGCATATGAAGGTGCACTTGCAAACCAGGGTCATTGGGCTTAAAAATTAACTGGAAATCATGCATCTTGGCAACCGCAGCAACCAAACTTAAACCCAAACCATTTCCAGGCTGTAAGCTTCGACTGCTCTCTTCTCGATAAAACCGACGCAATACTTTTTTATAATTACTTTGATCTATGCCGCAGCCACTATCTAATACACTAAAAGTGACTGAGGCTTCTTTATTATTGCTACCGTCCAGATGGTCATCAAAATCACATTGATCACCCTGCGATAATGAGACCTGAACATTGCCGCCTTGGGGCGTATATTTAATTGCGTTGTCAACAATATTAGCACAAGCCTGAAACAATAAATTTCGATCAGCCACGCATTCAGTAGGATATAGCTCTAGCTGTAAACGAATACCCTTTTCTAGTGCCAGCGGCTCATATAGCTCGACAACATCTTCAATTAATTTATCCAATGCCAAACTTATTTTTTCTGCTTTTGTTTCACCCAGTTCAATACGTGCAATACGCAATAAAGCGTTGAATGTAGCCAACATATCATCAGCTTCAGCTATCAAAGTCTCAACCCTATCAAATTCATGAGTAGAGCAATCTTTTTGAAAAGAGACTAAGTCGTTTCTCAAGCGGGTTAAAGGGGTTCTTAAATCATGCGCAATATTATCCGAAACTTGCTTAACGCCATCCATTAAATCCTGGATCCGGTCAAGCATAATATTTAGATTAATCGCTAATTGCTGCAGCTCACTACCCTCGTCACGTGGTAGCTGGCTGATTTTGAGGCGAGCCGATAAATCACCCGCCATAATGGTTTTTATTGAGCGATTAATATTATCTAAGCGTCGCTGAAACTCCCATGTAACAATAAAGGCAGCTACTGCACCCAATATCACAGTAACAAGAAAACCTCTAAAAAGAATCCCCGTCACAAAACTCACGTAGGCCAAAACTTCAACATCACTGCGTGCGACAAGCAAATGGTTACCGTCTTGCATCAACTGAGTTACAGCAACAAAGTCTTGCTCGCGGGATGAATTACCGTCTTGCAATATGCCCATTTCAAAATTCAACCAGCCATCGCCGTATTCTCTATATTCCGGCCAATCTTTTAAGTTACCCGAAATTTTCTCTAGATCTTGATCGGCGATGACGTAGGCAAAATGAACCACGTGAAATTGCTGACTTCGCTGGTCAATAAAATGATTGGCAAAAGGCAATCCGCCCTGCTCATAGGCGTCGCTAAAGCGCTCTAACTCAGTTGACAAGCCATCGTGGACGCCATTGAAATAGTTGTAAGAAAAGAGACTGTAGACCGCTAACATAACGATAAGGACAACAATGCTGATGCCTAGCACAGTTGCAAGTGCAGCACGAAACGTATAGCTACTTAATATTTTTGCTAAAATCATTACTTATCCAAAAATAAAAAATATCTCGGCTGACCTTACGAGGTAATCTTTAAAATGCCTTGTCCGGGTCATTTAATACATAACCAGACCCTCGTACAGTTAACAGTAATTGTGTGTCAAACTCTTTATCAATTTTCTGCCTTAATCGGCTGATATGCACATCAATAACATTTGTTTGAGGGTCAAAGTGATAATCCCAAACATTTTCTAATAACATAGTCCGAGTAACAATTTGTCCCGCATGGCGCATCAGATACTCTAGCAAACGAAACTCTCTTGGCTGAAGCAGTAGCTTTTGTCCCGCCCGCCTTGCCTCATGAGCTAATAAATC
>CENX01044136.1_pt1 | contig 14278 bp, 15 predicted proteins | sample 361321 | NCBI WGS metagenome assembly CENX01 (sample SAMEA2619678, study PRJEB7988) | marine metagenome | isolation source: saline water (ENVO:00002010), including | reverse complement strand
ATATCCTAATTATAATTACTATTCAATAAACATAAATAATTCTCAGTCTAAATGGATTAATAGTATTATTGACCGTGGTATTGAAAATATAAGAAGTGTTAATTTTGCGGAAATGAGTAAAAAATTGATTATAAATAATTTAAATAAGATTTTCTTGCTAAATAAGAAAAATCAGATTGAAAAGATTGACTTAATTGATAATTTTTTTAAAAACTTTTGAATTTAAGAGTTAGACTTTTTATGATCATCTAAAAATTTCTTCAATCCAATATCAGTTAGCGGGTGATTTAGCAATCCTTTTATAGATGATAAAGGAGTTGTAACAACATCTGCTCCAATCTTTGCACATTCAATAATGTGCATAGTATGCCGTATCGATGCAGCTAAGATTTCAGTGGAAAAAGTGTAATTATCGTAAATTTTTCTTATTTCAGAAATTAAATTAAGACCTTTTGTAGAAATATCATCAAGTCTACCAATAAATGGAGATAAATAAGTTGCTCCTGCTTTAGCCGCAATAATAGCTTGACCTGATGAAAAAACTAGTGTACAATTAGTTTTAATTCCTTTATTTGAAAAATATTTAATTGCTTTAATTCCCTCTGAAATCATCGGAATTTTTACAACTATCTGCTTATTAAGAGATGCCAAATACTCACCTTCCTCAATCATCCCTTCAAATTTTGTGGAGATAACTTCTGCAGAAACATCACCATTTACAATATCACAAATCTTTAAGTAATGATTAATTACGTTATCATGACCACTTATACCCTCCTTTGCCATCAAAGAAGGATTAGTTGTAACTCCATCTAGAATTCCTAATTGTTGAGCTTCTTTAATTTGATCAAGATTTGCAGTGTCTATAAAAAATTTCATTAGTTATTATATTTAGTTAGCATTTTTTCAAATATCAAGTCTGGCAAGATTCTTTTCAAAACTATAGAAAACTTTTGAAAAAAAGTGCCTGCTTTATAATGAATTTTAGGATTCTTAGTATTAATTATTTTAAGAACAAGTTTTGATATAATCATGGGGTCACATCCACTTCTTTCAACATGTTTATTCATTTTTTTCCATGAGCGATAATACTTTTCAAAATAAATAGAATCTTTGTTTCCAAATGAATCAATTCTTCTTGAAATAATATTTGTTTTAAAATCACCTGGAGCAATATTTGTAACATTGATATTATAATCCTTTAATTCAAGTCTCAAGCTCTCAGTCAATATTTCTAACGCACTTTTTGAAGCACAATAAATTCCTCTGAATGGTAACCCAATATAACCTGCAATTGAGGTCATATTGATTATTAAACCACTTTTATTTTTTCTCATCAATGGAAGAACAGCTTTAATCATTTCGATCGGACCAAAAAAGTTTGTACTAAATAGTTTTTCGGTATCACTAATATTAGAATCTTCTACAGGACCTGTAAAACCAATTCCTGCATTATTAATTAAAACATCAATATTTTCTCCATTTGAAAAAATATAATTTATACAAGAGTTAATTTCATCAATATTATTAATATTTGATTTGATAAGATTAATTTTTGAGTTAGGATAATTTGAAGGATTTCTACAGGTACCATAAACTTTAAAATTATTTTTGATCAAATATTCTCCTATATTTTTACCTATACCTGATGATGCACCTGTAATTAATACTACTTTCATAAAAAAAGGGCAAGTGACTTATATCACACCGCTACAACCATTTACCCTTGCTGTATTCCTACCCTGGGGGATTAAATGGGAGCTGGTTGCATAAGCCCTGCCCATAACAAATATAATAGTTTTAATAAAAGAATTAGAAGTATTACTTTTAATAAATGTTTATGAGAATTATTTTTTACAATTTTTTTATTTTGTTAATTTTCATTTCCTGTTCTAATGAAAATCAGATTTATAAAATTAGTGTTTCATCAGAATCTAAAATTTATAATAAAGAATCGACAGTTTCTCTTGACATTAAATTAAATAATAGTTTAATTGAAGTCGGGGATTTACAATTTTTTATTAATGGAAAAAAGATTTCAAAAGTGACTAAACTATTAAAAGCTAAGTTAGGCTCCAATTTAATTAAAGCTCAATTCACACACAATAATCAACAAAAAAATATAATTAAAAATATTGATGTTTATAATATTAACCAACCGAGTTTGTATTCCTACGAGATAATTGCAGAATATCCACATGACATATCTTTGTATACACAAGGTTTAGAATTTAAAAACAATATATTATATGAAAGCACTGGATTAAATGGGTACTCCTCTTTAAGGAAATTTGATGTTTATAAGAATCAATTGATTGATGTTAAATTTTTGGATGATGAATATTTTGGAGAAGGACTAACTATTTTAAATAATAAAATTTATCAACTTACATGGAAAAATAGAATTGGATTTGTTTATGATTTAAAAACTATGAATATGGAAAAATCCTTTAATTACGGTCAAAGTTCTGAGGGATGGGGTCTTGCAAATGATGGAAATAATTTATACAAATCTGACGGCACTGAAAAAATTTGGATTATTGATCCATACACACTCAAGGAAATTGATAATATAGAGATAGTCACAGACAAAAAAAAAGTAAAAAATATTAATGAGCTAGAAATTGTTGATGAAAAAATTTACGCTAATACTTATCAATTTAATAAGGATGTAGTGTTAGTTATAAATAAACTTACTGGATCTGTTGATGGTATAATAGATTTTGGAAATTTAAGAAATAATGTGACGCAACATAACGACTTAGATGTATTAAATGGTATAGCATTTAATAAAAAAAGAAATTCTTTTTTTATAACTGGAAAGAGATGGAGTAAGATTTTTGAAGTAAAGATTATTAAAAATTAAATAATTTTTTTCCTGACATTAAAGAGTTTACTTTTATTTTAACTTGTTTTAAAATAAGTTCATTATTATAATTTTCTATTACTTCATCAATAAGGTCTACAATTTTAATGATTTCTGAATTGTTAATTCCTCTTGTTGTGATTGCTGCTGTGCCAAACCTAATTCCTGAAGTTATAAAAGGTGATTTATCATCAAAAGGCACCATGTTTTTATTTGCAGTTATATCAGCTTTAACTAAAGCTTCCTCTGCATCTTTTCCAGTAATTTTTTTATTTCTTAAATCAATTAACATTAAATGATTGTCAGTGCCTCCTGAAATTAAATTATAGTTTCTTTTTGAAAGTTCATTTGCCATCGCTTTTGCATTATTTCTTACTCTTATCATATATTTTAAAAACTCATCAGTAAGTGCTTCTCTGAAACCGACAGCTTTGGCAGCTATAACATGTTCAAGAGGGCCTCCTTGATTTCCAGGAAAAACACCCATATCGATTTGATTAGACATAGGTTTTGATTTGCCACTTTTATATTTTAAGCCAAAAGGATTTTCAAAATCTTTTCCCATTAAAATTAATCCTCCTCTGGCTCCTCTCAAAGTTTTATGAGTAGTTGTTGTAACAACATGACAATGCGGAATAGGGTCATTTAACAAACCTTTGGCAATTAAACCAGATGGGTGAGATATGTCAGCTAAAAGAAATGCATTTACTTCATCAGCTATATTTCTAAATTCATTATAATCAATATCCCTTGAATAAGCAGAGGCACCTGCTATAATCATTTGTGGTTTTTCTTTATTTGCAATTCTGCGGATTTCTTTATAGTTCAATAATCCAGTTTCTTTTTCAACACCATAGAAAGAAGCATTGTATATTCTTCCAGAGAAATTAACACTTGATCCATGTGTTAAATGTCCTCCATGTGCTAAATCAAATCCTAAAATTTTATCCCCTGGTTTCAAGAATGCATGAAAAACAGATGCGTTTGCTTGGCTTCCTGAATGAGGCTGCACGTTAGCATATTCTGCGCCGAATAATTCTTTTGCTCTATTTATTGCTACAGATTCAACTTCATCAACCACTTCACATCCACCATAGTATCTTTTACCTGGGTAACCCTCAGCATATTTGTTTGTAAGTACAGAACCAGCAGCCTTCATAACATCGTTACTTACAAAATTTTCTGACGCAATTAGTTCGATTCCGTTAATTTGTCTTTTTTGTTCTTTTTTGATTAAATCAAATATTATTTCTTCGGATTTCATTTAGTATTATTTGATAATGCAAGATACTTATTAACTTTGCTTAGTGCAAGGGAAAATTGACATAGTAAATAAAAAAGCAAGCTTCAAGTATTTTTTATTAAAAAAATATATTGCAGGTCTTGTATTAACCGGATCTGAGATTAAATCAATTAGACTAAAAAAAGCAAATATCGATAGATCTTTCTGTACTTTTTTAAATAATGAATTATATGTTAATAATGTATTAATTGAGAGTTATGTAAATTCTAGCTCATTTGATAAGGAAAGGAAAAAAATAAAGTTATTATTAAATAAAAATGAGTTAATTAAAATTAAAAAAGAATTAAATAATAATGGGATAACAATTATAGCAACAAAATTATTCATAAATGATAAAGGATTTGCTAAACTAGAAATATCTATGGCAAAAGGTAAAAAGAACTATGATAAAAGAGAAGTAATTAAAAAAAGAGAAAATAAATTGAAAATTGATAGAATAAAAAAATCTAACTAGCATTTATTTTTTAACATTGGAACAAAACGATAATCACCAAAAGTTCTTTTCTCAAATTTATTTTCAGAAATTCGTGTAAATAGTGTCATTTTTTGAACTAATTTTCCTATTGGAACTACCATTTTTCCATTTACTTTCAATTGTTTCAATAAATCATTTGGTGGCGATTCACAAGCAGCAGTTATTAAAATTTTATCAAAGGGGGAAAATTTTTCAAAACCTTTATACCCATCATCCCATATGTTTTTTTTTGGCATTAATTTAATTTCATTTAATATTTTCTTTGATTTTTTATATAGACTATAAATTCTTTCAATGGTATATACATCGGCTCCTAAAAATACTAAAACTGCAGATTGAAATCCAGATCCAGTACCGATCTCTAGGATTTTGTCATCCTTTTTAATATTGAGAAGCTGAGTTTGAAAAGCAACAGTAAAAGGTTGTGAAATTGTTTGTTTCTCATCAATTGGAAATGCTTCATCTTTATAGGCATATGATTCAAAATCTTTATGAATAAAAAGATGTCTTGGAACTTTAAAGAATGCATTAAGAATATTTTTATTATTAATTCCCTTTTTTACAAGATTCTTAATTAATTCTTTTCTTAGACCTAATAGTTTTGGAGAATCATACATATAATAAAAATATTAATTAATTATATATAATTGTAAATTTGTCAACTAATGTTAAATATTGCAGTTATTGGTGCCGGTCACCTTGGAGAATTTCATATAAAACTTTTAAAAAGCTCTAAGTTTTTTAATCTGATTGGTTTTCATGACCTTGATAAATCAAGAGCTAAATACATAATTGATAAATACAAAATTAGTTTTATTGAAATAACAAAGATTAGTTCTTTAGTTGATGCAGTTGTTATATCAACGCCAACATCTTTTCATTATGAATCAGCAGTTAGATTTTTAAATAAAAATAAACATGTATTCATTGAAAAGCCAATTACTTCAACAATTGATCAGGCTAACAAACTTATTGAAATTAAAAACAATAATAAACTTATTGGTCAAGTTGGACACGTAGAGAGATTCAATTCAGCCTTTATAAATATTAAGAATGCTTTAAACCCTATGTTTATTGAATCTCACAGGTTATCTTCTTATCCATCGAGGGGAACAGATGTTTCAGTAGTATTGGATTTAATGATACATGATATTGATATTATTTTGTCATTGGTTGATTCTAAAATCACTAAAATAAGTGCTAATGGAACAAAAATAATTAGCACCTCACCTGATATTGCAAATGCAAGAATTGAATTTGAAAATGGTTGTGTAGCTAACTTGACGTCAAGTAGATTGTCTCTTAAAAAAATGAGGAAAATGAGAGTGTTTCAAAGGGACTCGTATATTTCGGTTGATTTTGATACTGGATCTAGCGAAATTATTAAAGTTAAAGATTATGACGGGAAGAAAAAATATGCAATGACTATTCATAACTCTGAGGGTATAGAAAAAGAAATTCAAATTGATAATATAAAAAATGAAAAAACTAATTCAATTGAAGAAGAACATAAAAATTTTTATTATTCTATTATTAATGGAGAAGATCCAATAGTTTCATTTGAAAAGGGAAGAGATGCTCTCGATTTAGCTATCAAGATTTTAAAAATTATTGAAAACTAGAAATGGACTATATTTTATTTAAAAAAAGTATTTCAGAAAATATTAAAGTGGTAGCAGTATCGAAAACTAAACCCATTGAAAAAATTAAAGAAATATATGATTTAGGTCATAGAGATTTTGGTGAAAATAAAGTACAGGAACTTGTTAAAAAATATGAAGATCTCCCGAGAGATATTAATTGGCACTTAATTGGTAAACTACAAAGAAATAAGGTTAAATATATAGCTCCATTTATACATTTAATTCACTCAGTTGATTCTGAAAGATTGTTAAATCAAATCAATAAAGAGGGAAATAAAAACAATAGAATTATAAATGTTTTATTGCAAATTAAAATATCAAATGACCCATTAAAAACAGGATTTGAATATTCAGAATTAGGAGATATGTTTTCAAGTAATATATTTTTAAAATACAAGTTTGTTAAAATTCTTGGCTTTATGGGTATTGGATCTATTGAGCAATTAAAAAATGAAGAGGAGTTTAGAAAAATTTCTGATTATTTTAAAGAGATAAATAAATTATATGATCTAAAGTATTTATCAGTTGGAATGAGCAATGATTACAAGCTTGCCATAAAATACAATTCAAATATGATAAGAATTGGTAGTCTAATTTTTGGTTCTAGAAACTAATGTTTGTTATAGTTGATTTAGAAACAACTGGCGGAGTATACAATAAAGAAAAAATTATTGAAATTGGCTTGATTAAATATAATGGATCTGAAGTGATCGACACATTTGAAAAATTAATTAATCCATTTGTGAAAATTGATCCTTTTATAGAAAAGTTAACTGGAATAAAAAATAGTGATTTAAAAAGTTCAAAAGGATTTAATTATTATAGTGCTGATATTTATAATTTTTTAAAGAATTCAACTATTGTTGGACATGATGTCAAGTACGATTACAGAGTTTTAAAAAATGAATTTAAAAAAAATAATTTTATTTTAGAAAACAAATTTTTATGTACACTTGAATTAATGAGAGAATGTTTTCCAGATCTAAGATCTTATAAATTAAAAACTTTAAGTAAAATCTTTGACATTAAATTATTAAAGCATCACAGGGCTATGGATGATGCAAAGGCAACACTTGAGTTACTTAAATTATGTAATGAGTGATAAAAAATTGATTAGTATTTCTGGTCCAACTGCAATTGGTAAAACCAAACTTGCAATTAAATTAGCAAAATCGCTAGACTCAGAAGTGATTTCATTTGATTCTAGGCAGTTTTATAAAGAAATGTCTATAGGAACTGCTGTTCCATCAGAAATTGAATTAAATGAAGTAAAACATCATTTTATTCAACATAAATCAATTTTAGAGCCATACACAGTTTATGATTTTTCAGTTGAAGCTAACAAGTTAATTAAAAAACTATTTAAGGTTTACGATAATATTGTCTTGGTTGGAGGTTCATATATGTTTCTTAAATCGATCATTTATGGAATAGATGAAATACCAAAAATTCCAAACGAATTCAGAAACAAGTTAAATGAAAATTTAAAAATTAATGGTATTAAATATTTACAATCAATTCTCAGCAAAAAAGATCCTGAATACTATGAAAAAGTAGACATAAATAATCCAAGAAGGTTAATTAGAGCATTGGAGATAATTGAGTTTACTAAAAAACCTTACACATCATTTTTAACAAATAATAAAGAGAGACTTTATAACCACTACTCTATTGCTTTAAATACAGACAGGAATAAGTTATATGAAATAATCAATAACAGAGTTGATTTAATGATCAATTCAGGTTTAATTGATGAAGCTGAAGGTCTATTTAAGTTTAAGGATAATAATGCATTATATACTGTTGGCTATAAAGAATTATTTAATTATTTCAGCAATCAGTATTCTAAAGTTTTTGCAATTAATGAAATTAAAAAAAACACTAGAAGATTTGCAAAAAAACAAATTACTTGGCTAAAAAATTCGGATGAAAAACACCAATGGATAGATAAGGATTATGATATTGAAGAAATACTAAAAAATTTACACAATAAAATCTTTTAAATTTTTATTAATTCTTTTGACAATATCATAACTACTACTAATCACAAACTTTTTTCCAATCAATTTTTCATATAATTCAATATATCTTCTGCCCACCATTTCAACAACATTTTCAGTCATTTCTGGAATTACCTGTTTTTTTTTACCCTGAAAACCATTTTGCATTAACCATTCTCTAAAAAATTCTTTTGATAATTGCTTTTGCTTTTCTCCTTTAGTTTGTAAATCTTCATATGAATCTTTATAGAAATATCTTGATGAGTCTGGTGTATGAATTTCATCAATCAAAGTAATTACACCATTTGAATCATAGCCAAATTCGTATTTAGTATCAACTAATATTAAACCATTTTTGGAAGCTAAATCAGTACCCCTTTTAAATAATTCTAAACTTTTTTCATGAATATATTCATAATCATCTTTGTTAATGATATTTTGTTCAATAATTGATTTTGGAGAAATATCTTCATCGTGTAATCCTTTTTCAGCCTTAGTTGCAGGTGTAATAATAGGTGATCTAAATTTGTCATTTTCTTTCATGTTTTCAGAAAGAAAATTACCACATAAATTTCTTTGACCACTACTATAAAGTCTGTAAGAATGTCCTGATAAATATCCTCTAACAACCATTTCAATTTTTATTGGATTACATTTTTTCCCAATTGATACGTTTGGATCTGGCATTTCAATTAGCCAATTGTCAATAATATCACTAGTCTTATTAAGCATTTCATTAGCAATCTGATTAAGAACTTGTCCTTTATAAGTTATTCCAGTTGGCATGACAACATCAAATGCAGATATTCTATCCGAAACTATCATAATTAAAATATCATCTTTTAGTTCATATATATCCCTTACTTTACCAACATATTTAGATATTTGATTTTTAAAATTAAAACTAGAATTTAATAGCACTTTACTCATCAATTTGCATGTTCAGTTTTTTTGTATGCATCTATTATTTTTTTTACTACTTTATGTCTTATAACATCTTTATCGTCTAAATAAACAATGTCAATTCCTTCAATGTTTTGTAATATTAAGTTAGCTTCTTTTAAACCAGATATAGCTGATCTTGGTAAATCAATCTGTCCTGGATCTCCTGTGATCATAAACTTAGCATTTTTACCCATTCTAGTTAAAAACATTTTCATCTGATTGTGTGTTGTGTTTTGACCTTCATCTAGAATAACAAAAGCATTATCTAAAGTTCTTCCTCGCATGTAAGCTAAAGGTGCTATTTCAATGATTCCTCTTTTAATATAATCTTCTAATTTTTCATTTGGAATCATTTCTTTTAATGCGTCGTACAAGGGTTGCATAAAAGGATCGAGCTTATCTTTTAGATCTCCTGGCAAAAAACCTAAATTTTCACCAGCTTCTACAGCAGGTCTAGTAAGAATAATTCTTTTCACAATTTTTGATTTCAGGGCTTTTACAGCTATTGCTATTCCAGTATATGTTTTTCCTGTACCTGCAGGTCCAACAGCAAAAACCATATCATTTCTCTCAAATGATTCAACTAATTTTATTTGATTTAAAGTGTGAGCTTTAATCTTTTTCTTATTTACACCATATAAAATAACTCTTCCATTTTCATATTTAAGTAACTTTTCAGCGTTACCATTAATAATCTCTAAAATATTATTCTCATTTATATCTTCATTTTTTTTTATGAAAAATATTAGTGAATCCAAAATAATACATGATTTTAAAACTTCATGTTGGTTACCTTTAATAATTATTTTATCTCCCTTAGAGATAAAACTAAGATCATTAAATTTTTTTTTTAAATTTTTAACAATATCAAATTCGGTATTAAAAAATTCAGAAGGATGAATTTCTTTAATATAGTATTCAAATTTTTCCAAAGAAATTACATTAATTTAGTAATTGAGTAAATTTATAAAATATAATGTTATTAATCTTCTATTAAATTGTCAATTATTTCTTTAACATCTGATTATGGTTTAAAGGATTTCACTAAGGGATTTCTTAAAGGAATGTTATATTCTGAATTAATAAATCCTACAATCATTGATATTACACATCAAATTTCGCCTTATAATATTTTAGAGGCTTCTTATATCATTAAGAATTGTTATAAAAGTTTTCCTAGGGGAAGTATACATATTATTGATGTTGATGCATCAAGAACACCAGAGCAGGAACTTATAATCGCATTTTTCGATGATCATTATTTTATAACTGCTAATAATGGTATTTTATCACTTTTTTCTGAAAATTTAAAACCTTCCAAAGTAATTGATATTAGTTTTAAAGGAAATAAAATTGAAGTGTTTTCTAAAGTGGCCTCTCACGTTTACAGAGGAGGTAATATTAATTTAGTTGGAAATGAATTAACTAAATTAAAATTACTTAAAGACCTGAAGATTAGAATTAAATCTGAAAATCAAATTTTAGGAAATGTTATTTATATTGATAATTATGGAAATATAGTTACGAACATTTCAAAGAAATTTTTTGATGAGTTTAGTAAAGGTAGAAGCTTCTCAATAAATGCAAGAAATATCACTTTCAATAAAATATTTAAAAAGTATAGTCAAGCAATTAATTTTACCAAAGAAAAAAAATACAGAGAAGAAGAAGGAAAAAAAATTGCAATTTTTAACAACTCAGGTTATTTAGAGCTTGGAGTTTATAAAAGTAATCCCAAAACTGTTGGTTCTGCAGAAACTTTATTTGGTCTCAATTATGGTGATATAATATCAATTATTTTTGAATAAATGTTAATAATTTAATTTTAAATAATAAATCAAATAGAATATATTTACGAATATGAATTTCATTATTTCAAGCTCAGATTTATTAAAAAGTTTACAAGTACTTGGAACAATATTAAATACTAACAATACACTACCGATTTTAGATAATTTTTTGTTTGAAATTGACAACAATAAATTACATATAACGTCCTCTGACTTAGAAACCTCTTTATCTACTAAATTATCAATAGAATCAGAAATTAAGGTAAAAATTGCTGTTCCAGCAAAATTGTTAACAGATATTGTTAGATCACTTCCTGAACAACCTCTTACATTTTCAATTAATGACAATAATACCATTGAAATAAATTCTAACAATGGTAAATATGGTATAGCTTATATGGATGGTTCTGAATATCCAAAAGCATTACTAATTGAAGATGCCTCTGAAATTAATATAAATTCAATAATTCTTGAAAAAATCATCTCATCAACTCTTTTTGCATCTGGCAATGATGATTTAAGGCCTGTAATGTCTGGAGTGTTTTTTCAAATAAATTCAGAAAATTCATGTTTTGTTGCAACTGATGCTCACAAATTGGTGAAATATACTAGAAACGATGTTAAAAATTCAGAATCTTTTGAATTTATTATTCCAAATAAGCCTTTAAATATATTAAAGAATATTTTATCTGATCAAAAATGTGAAGTAAGAGTTTTATTTAATAAATCAAGTGCAATTTTTTCATTTTCAGACTACAGACTAGTTTGTAGATTGATTGAAGGAAAATTCCCAAATTATGATGCAGTTATACCAAAAGAAAATCCAAATATTTTAGAGATTGATAGAAGTTTACTTCTTCAAGCTACAAAAAGAGCAAGTATTTTTTCAAGTAAATCAACTCATCAAGTTAAGTTAGATATTAAAGGGAATTCACTTAAAATTAGTGCTGAGGATTTAGATTTTAACAATAAATCTGAGGAAACCCTGCAGTGTAGTTATAATGGAGAAGATATTACAATAGGTTTCAATTCAAGATTCATTAATGAGATGCTAAATAATCTAAGTTCAGAACTTATTAGAATTGAATTATCTTCACCAAATAGAGCAGGTTTAATTTCACCTGTTTCCAATAATGTTGAAAAAGAAGATATAATTATGCTCGTTATGCCAATAATGTTAAACTAAAGATAATAGTCGGTTCTTACAAAATTAGATTTTTTATTATCAATTAGTTTTCTTAAAATCTCCTTATTATTTTCATTGTCTTTAGAGGCTACAAAAGTTCGTATTGAAAAAGACCTGAGTGCATCATGAACACTTAATGTTGCAACAGCAGAATCTTTTCTACCTGTAAATGGATAAATATCAGGACCTCTCTGGCAACTACTGTTTAAATTTACTCTACAAACTAAGTTAACTAATGTGTCTATCAATGGTCCAATTATATTTTCATTATTCCCAAAGACACTTACTTGTTGCCCATAATTTGAATCTGCCATATACTTTATAGGCTCATCTATACTTTTGAAAGATATAACAGGAATAACAGGGCCAAACTGCTCATCTTTGTAAACATCCATATTTTCTTTTACAGGATATAATATGGCTGGAAAAACGAAATTTTTTTGCGTTTTTCCTCCATTTTTATTTATTATTTTGGCTCCCTTTTTAACAGCATCATCAATTAATGAGTTTATGTATGCTGGTTTATTTGGTTCAGGAAGAGGTGTTAGAAGAGTGTTTTCCCATGGAAGACCAAGCTTTAATTTATCAACTGCTAATGAAAACTTCTCAAGAAATTCATCTTTTATATTTTCACTAACATATATAATTTTAATCGCTGTACATCTTTGTCCATTAAAAGACAATGAACCGTTTATGCATTCCTGAATTGTTAAATTCATATCAGCATCATCTAGAATAATTGCAGGGTTTTTTGCTTCTAAACCTAAAACAAGTCTTAATCTATTTTGCTGTGGATGTAGTTCTTGAAGTGAGTTTGCTGAAGAACTATGTCCAATTAATGCCAATACATTTATTTTTCCTGATTTCATTATTGGTGAAGCGATTTCTCTTCCTCTTCCAAAAACAATATTAACTACACCAGGTGGAAAAGATTCCTTAAATGCGTCAAGTAATGGAGCTATTAGTAAAACACCATGTTTAGCAGGTTTAAAAATTGCTGTATTTCCCATTATAATTGCAGGAATTAATAATGCAAAGGTTTCATTTAATGGATAATTATATGGTCCTAAACATAGAACAACACCTAGTGGCCCCCTTCTAATCAATGCTCTGACACCATTATTGTTTTGAAAATTTGCACCTTCCCTGTCAATTTTTTTATATTCATTTATCGTTTCATTGATATAATCAACAGTTCTGTCAAATTCTTTTTCAGAATCATTTAAATTTTTTCCAATCTCCCACATTAAAAGCTTAACTATCTCATCTCTCTTCAAAATCATCTTTGAAACAAATCGTTCCATACATTTAATTCTTTCATAAACTTTCATTGTAGGCCATTTTCCAGTACCATTATTGAAAGCTTTATCAGCAGATTCTAATGCAATCATAGCATGTTCTTCATCCATTTTTGGTGTTGATCCAATTTTTATTAGTTCGTCAGGATCCCTTTCAGTGAAGAGAGTTGAATAAACATCAACAAAATCGCCTTTCCAAATACCTATTTTTCCATTTATTAGGTAGGTTTTGTGTTCGATTAAATTATCAATTGAATATTTTTTTGGTATATCTATTTTCATTATGTTAAGAAGTTGAAAAGTGATTCATTGTTATTAATATAGTCTCTATAAAAATTATATTTTTTCATTCTTTTGATTAGAGGTTTTAAATCTTTTTCATGCTTTAGTTGAATCCCAACTACTGCAGGACCATTCTCTTTACTTGTTTTTTTAGAGTATTCAAAATGAGTAATATCGTCATTTGGACCAAGAATATTAGTTACAAAATCCTTTAAAGCACCAGCTCTTTGAGGAAAATTTATTATAAAATAATGCTTCAAATTTGTATATAGTAAGGCTCTTTCTTTAATAATACCCATTCTAGTAATGTCATTATTTCCACCGCATACTAAACATAAAACTTTTTTATTTTTTATTTTATTCTTATAAAAGTTTAAAGATGCAAGACTCATTGCTCCTGCAGGTTCAGCAATAATACCTTCGTTATTATACATATCCAATATTGTCTGACATATATACCCTTCAGGGACAAGAATTATGCCATCAAGAT
>CENX01083456.1_pt1 | contig 14283 bp, 12 predicted proteins | sample 361321 | NCBI WGS metagenome assembly CENX01 (sample SAMEA2619678, study PRJEB7988) | marine metagenome | isolation source: saline water (ENVO:00002010), including | reverse complement strand
GTTCCAGTTCACGTGCCTGTTTTGCGTCCTTCGTATCACCCTGATTTTGAAGCCTTGGAAGCAAGCGTCACTGAGCGCACGAAAGCCATAATGTTGAATTCCCCAAACAATCCAACTGGAGCAGTGTACACTCCCCAGGAAATACAGCAAATTGCAGCGTTTGCTGAGAAGCATGATCTTTGGATTTTCGACGATATGATTTACTCCACACTGGTCTATGCAGATCATGATTACGCCTCGCCAATCAACTATCCAGGAGGAGAGATGCGTACAATTACCATCGGGGGATGGTCAAAGGGATGGGCCATGACGGGTTGGAGAATGGGCTGGATTACAGGGCCGAAAGACTTCATGGAGGCTGTCAAAACATGCCAAGCATCTGCAGCAACACACATTCCAACCTTCCTTATGCCTGCAGGAGAAGTTGCACTTCAGCTCGAGAAAGAGACCAAAGATATGGCTGACTCCTTTGCAATGCGGCGCATTGTGATGCATAATGGGTTAAACAGCCTCCCTGGAGTAAGCGCCCCAGAACCAGAAGGAGCTTTCTACATTCTTGCGGATGTCAGTGGGACAGGTATGAACGACATTGAATTCGCAGATCGGGCGCTGGCCGAGGCTCGTGTTCAGTTGATTCCGGGTTCTTTGATGCAAGGAGGAGAGGGGCTTGTCCGAGTTTCGTACGCTACGTCTCTGGAAAACATTGAGGAAGGAATTTCTAGGTTGCAGAATTGGCTAACGCGAATTTCTTAGGATGCATAGAATTCTATGCAAACTAAATATCTGCGCTAATTTTGTACAACTTACCATTCGATCCAAATACGGCGAAGTAAAGGTCGCCGTTGGGATGGAATGCAATCGGCACCGGAGTACCGAGATCTTCAGCGAATACAGAAGTGGTTCCGATAACCTCTCCGCTACTCGAGTCGAGATCGATGCGGACAATCTCTTGGCCTTGTGGAATTATGGAGTTCCAAGAGCCGTAAACGGTTGCGTATACGGTTGTGTTGCCGCCTGGTAAGAGGGAATTCGGTGGCCGAAGTGCCACACCATTCATCGATGAATGAGGTGTCCATGTAGCAACGGGAGCTATGCTGCCTTTCGGGTACGGGTTTGAAGGACTGTCGTCTGGCCAGCCATAATCTCCACCCTCAGCCAATAAATTGAGTTCTTCATCGGGATGGTCCCCGTCCCAATCACGTCCGTTATCCGTGAAGACATACCCTATTCCTGGAACCCAGGCGCCGTCAAATGAGTTCCTGACACCGCTTGCAAGCACGCCGTGTTCCCCCGTTGAACCGTTAACCCAAAGCAATGCGGCGTTTCTTTGGTCATCTTCGTCGCAAACGTTGCATGTCGAACCACTATGCCATACGAGCGTCCCGTTTGGAAGAATGTTGACTGCATTGGTTTGATGGTTACCCCATGTCTTGATTTCATCGATTAGGACGGTTCGGTTTTGTATTTGTCCAAGCAGCCCATCATGTGAATAGCGACTAAGCTTTCCCGCTTCGCTCACGAAAATATTGTCTTCTGTGATGGCAACATCGTGCGGACGATCGAGCCCTGTTATGAGGATACTACGATTCATGTTCGGGTCAAGGGTGAAGATTTTTCCATCATCTCGATCGCAGACAATAAGTGTAGAAGCATCGAACCATTCGAGGCACGTTGGGCCTCCTAGGTTCTTCTCAACGACTTCTATCTTGTACCCCTCAGGAACCTCTGGCGAATTAAACGACGAGTATGGGTAAATTTGTCGTGCGACAAAAAGCACGAACACCAAAGAAACAACCGGAAAAATGTGCCGGAGCATGGTTCCGCCTTCACGCCTTTGCTTAACAGCCTTTTACTGATTGCCAGCAGTAGTCCTACAACTCGTAAAGGGCCCAAAGCGAGTCTATTTCAAGAGTTGTAGATCGATTTACTGGTTTTGACGTCGACCGAGGAACAGCACAGCACCAAGGACTGCGAGAACCAGTGTCGATGAAACAAAGCCCGGTGCGTCCTCAGATTCTTCACTGTCTGAGACCGGTTGTACTCCACCATCACCGACAATAATTTCTCCGTGCATCTTCATGCCAATGTGCGGTTCACAGGCATAGTAGAACGTTTGATTCTCAGTGAAGGTGTGGTGGAACGCAACTGTTGTTGCTGGGGCTCCAGAAGTAACACCACCAGTGACGTAAGTACTTGACTGGAATCCGTCTACCTGCTTGACATTGTGCGCCATGCCAGCATCTGTCCATGACCAACAAACGGTTTGACCAGCATCGATGTTCGTTGTGGAAGGTGAGAATCCGTATCCGTCGGAAGTTAGTCCAACGGTAACTGCACAATCGATTCCGTCGAATGGATCGTCCGCCGGAGGCATGAGGACCATATCAATGACGTGGATAATTCCGTTGCTTGCGTTCACATCGGCTGTGGTAACGGTAGCGTCTCCGATTTTAACGACCCCATCTGCAACAGTGAATGAAGCGGTATCGCCGTTCATCATTTGAACCGATAGTCCGTCTGTAACCTCAGATGAGGTAACGTTTCCACTGTACACGTGGTAGAGAAGGATGTCTGCAAGTGTTTCGTTTTCCTCCGGTGTATCGTAAGTTGAGAGATTAATCCCTGCATTAGCGAAGGCTTGGTCCGTTGGTGCAAAGATAGTGAACGGACCGTCGCCTTGGAGCGTTGCGACAAGACCGGCGTGTGTCAAAGCATCGACAAGGGTATCATGGACCCCTGTTGCTGCGGCGTTAGCTGGGATATCTTCCGTTTCGTCCGCACTGACTGAATATGGCATTGCGGCGATTAGAAGGCAGGCTACGAATGTATACACGATTGATTTGCGCATATCCTTTGCCGTGAAACTGAACTTATAACCCACTGTATGGAGTCGCACATCTCAGAAGGGTGATCGATAGTCTTCTACTTCTTCTGAGATTCGAAGCAATTGGTTGTATTTGGATACTCTATCAGAACGTGCTGGTGCGCCGGTTTTGATTTGCCCTGCACGTGTTCCGACGGCAAGATCTGCAATGGTCGTGTCCTCGGTTTCACCACTTCGATGAGATACAACATTGCGGTAACCATTGGATACAGCAAGGTCCATGGCTTCGAGTGTTTCTGTCACAGTACCAACTTGATTCACTTTCACCAACATTGCATTCGCTGCACCGATATCAATCCCCTTGGCAAGTCGCTCGGACTGGGTGACAAAGAGGTCATCCCCAACAATTTGCACGCGATGCCCTTCTTGTTTTGTCAATGCGGTCCAGCCCTCCCAATCGTTTTCACCGAGGCCATCCTCAATCGAAAGTATAGGGTATGCATCCAACCATTCTCCGTACATATCGACCATCTCATTTGGAGAGAGGACTTTTCCATCCATGTGATATCCGTCTGATTTCTCAAATTCAGTAGCCGCTACATCCAATGCAATTCCGACCTCCTCGGTTGTGTAACCAGCCCCCTCAATGGCACGAACCATGTATTTGAGTCCGTCTTCATTCGCTCCAAGATTTGGAGCAAATCCACCTTCATCACCAACGCCTCCAAGCAAACCATCGGCTTTGAGCTCACTCTTGAGTTGATGATAGATCTCCACACCAGCCCGCAGACCGTCTGTAAAAGAATCAAATCCGTGTGGCATGACCATGAATTCTTGAACATCAACATTTGAAGCGGCGTGTGCTCCGCCGTTGAGGATGTTCAACATCGGGACCGGCATTTGGCCTGCTTGTTCGCCTGCAATGTATTTCCAGAGAGGTACATCTTGACAAGCCGCTCCGGCGTGAAGCACGGCAAGGGATGCTCCAAGCATCGAGTTCGCTCCGAGGTTGGATTTGTTGGGCGTTCCATCGAGCTCGAGCATTTTTTTATCAACGCCTTTTTGATCCTCAACCGCCATACCAACGAGCGCTTCAGAAATAATTGTTCGAACATGGTTGACCGCAACATCGACGCCTTTGCCAAGCCATTTGTCCTTATTCCCGTCACGCATTTCGAGCGCTTCATGTTGGCCAGTAGAAGCCCCAGACGGAACCATCGCCCTCCCGGTTAATCGGCCATCGACAAAGCAGTCGACTTCGATGGTGGGATTGCCACGGCTGTCCAAAACCATCCTTGCGTCAAGGTTTGAAATCTGATTTGACATGCCTCTCGGCTGTTCCAGCGAAAGGCGCTCTTTGAATTCAACGGAATGAATTTATCGAAACTTCAGGTATGAAAAAATCCGCGAATTTGTTTTCTTTTACCGGATTATGTTGTTTAATTTGCTGATTTTGATTAAAAGCGGAGAGAAAAGGTTTGATATACCGATATGTGGAGCGCATACCATGCCCCGAATCGCAGAAATTGATCGTGCCATCTTGGCTCAACTACGGAAAAACGGCCGAATGTCCTACGTGGATTTAGCGAGGGAAGTAGGAGCAAGCGAGCGTACTGTTCGGACACACATCCGAGCAATGGAAGAGATCGGTACGATTCGAGGCTACACCGTCAGAGAGAGTGGAATTGGCCTTACAGCACTAATTCGTATCAAAGTCTCACCCGGAGTTGAAATCGGTTCATTTGCATCAGAAGTTACCGGTTGGGAGGGTGTAGAAATCATCTATGAGGTATCTGGAGAGGCTGATCTCGTCGCGCTTGTTCACGTGGACGACACGGTTGCTCTTCGCTCTCTTTTGGACAAGATGTGGATGGCAGCGGACAATGAAATTGCTTCCACAACCACAGAACTGGTTTTGGAACAGTACTGATTTGCCTCGGCATATTCAGAGTTCATTCGGAACAGGGGTTTGGTCCATATGCAAGAATGCGTAGACTGCCCACCATGTCACAATATCCCATGAGTGAACAAGATTGTTGATTCCTGTTGAATTATCAGTGCCCATGTAGTCAATCATCGTCTCCATCGTATCGCATTCGCGGTGGTAACAAGGATAGCCGTCAACAAGGCCATTCCATCCCAAGGTTGCTACCCCAATGTTCTGAAATGAATCGTGATCGCTTCGAGCAGTCGGCGATTCGTAGATAGCTACGGTATCTTCGTAGATGTCGCCCCACAACGGACTTTCTCCACCATCCAGCCACGCCTCTCTACCACGTTCCATCTCATAGCCGAGATCCAACGCATCAGCGCCAATCCATTCTGCTAAGTGGAACATTCCTGCTTGGTCGATTGCTTCCTGAGTACCGTCTGGACCAAGGTAGACAGACAGCGCGTAATCTCCTGGGTAATTGACACCTGCCATGTCAAGATTCAGGTAATTGCTCACAGTTATGCCATCGGGAAGGTCATTTGCAAACGAGCGGGAGCCCCACAATCCTTCTTCCTCTGAAGACCATAGACAGAAGACCATCGTACGACGAGCATCGAATTCTGCCAAAACGCTGGCCGTGGTTAATACCATGCTCGAGCCTGCTGCATTGTCATAAGCGCCGTGCCTAGTTCCGTAGCCGGGAACACCGATTTCAGCACCGGGCGTGTACGCCACAGGAGGGGCAATATCGAAGTGCGCCCCGAAAATGAGCCATTCATTGGGATAGACGGAACCGTCCTTGTAGCCACAAATGTTGACTGCCCAAGCTGTGTTCCACTGGAATCGATGGACTTCAACTCGGTCGAGTCCATAGCCTTCCATTACGCCTTCAAAATATGTGATTGCATGTTCATACGATGGGTTTGCGTTGCCAATCCATCGATCTAAATAGCCGACAGCACCGTCTGGACCGCACGTCGCACAAGGGGTATCATCAACGATGAAATCGACCCAATCATAGACATCTCGTCCGTTCACCCACCCATCGCTAGCACCTACGCCATTCTCTTCTGTTAAGTCGGCTCGGAACGGTCGGCTCGTCTCCATAATCAACGGTATGACGGCCCCCCCTGTTTCGTTGCCTTGAACAAGCCAAGGCCATTCTCCACCTGTGTCTTGATTGGGTATCGCGAGCACTGCTGAGCCACTGTTTTGATCTTCAAGCCATGTCATCCACGATTCATTGGCTTGTCGGATTGGCCAACTCAAACGCCCAATGTCACTAACAAAGAAGACAATTTCTTCATTCCGAGGCGGGAAAAGGATGTTTATGCTTACCTTATCGCCAGAATTCATATCGAGGACCGTTCCATTTTGTGCTCGCATAGAACCAGGATCTTGGATAAAGTACGGAATGAACACTGCGAGGTCGTCACTTGCTTCCAAGGTTATTGTTTGCCACATTCCGGCTTCAAGTTCATCGGCCTCTGAAACCACCAACGAGGATGAGTTCAGTACATCGATCTCGTTTTCACCAAAGCAACCAGAGAGAGGTGCTAAAACCATGAGAAAGACCAAACCAACCGCTTGAACGGGGATGCGCATGAAAAACTCCAACCACCTCTGATGTTTGAATTCGATGGTTTTCAGCGTAGTTGCATTCCTCGCTAAGGATTAAATGACGAGATTCAGCCGGTGAAGCATGGCTACTGTCCGCACGGACCAGAAGCAGCGTGTCCTCATGCGGGCCGTTCCTAAGTCATTTTCCGATGCCTTAGCGAGTTATTTTGGCTCAGGACCAACGGACATCTCACTTGCAAGAACGCAGCATGCCGCCTATGTCCAGGCCTTACTTGATATCGGTCTAGAAGTTACTATTCTCCCTGCAGACAACAATCATCCCGATTGTGTCTTCGTTGAAGATCAAGCCATCGTCGTTGACGGTCACGTCCTCTTACCAGTGCCAGGCCATCCCTCCCGAGTAGCGGAACAGCCTCCTATTGCAGACTTCCTTTCACGCCAACTCAATGGCTTCCAAGTTTGTGGCATGTTTGGAGATGCTCGCATGGACGGCGGTGATATTCTTCGTCTTGGAGATATTTTCTTTGTTGGACGCTCCGATCGGACTAACCAAGAGGGTATTGAAACACTCCAAAATCTTCTCACGCACCTTGGTCACGAATTGCGCATCGTTAATATTCCAACCGAAAAGGCCCTCCATCTTACCTCGGTTGCATCAACGCCAACGGATAACATCATTCTCACTGCAGATGGCTACCTCACACCAGAAGACTTTGGTGAGCTACCCGATGGTTGTGAAGTCATCGTACTACCTGAAGAAGAAGTCTATGGATGCAACACGATTGGTTTCGGAAACGGGAAAGTCTTGGTAGCAGATGGCTATCCAACCGTTCTGAAAACACTCAAGGAGAAAGGGTTGGATCCAGTCGTTCTTGACATGAGCCAAATACGTGAAGCGGACGGTTCGATTACCTGTTGCTCAATCTTCTTCTAACCATTCATTCGAACCGTGAATAACCTAAATTATAGGTAGCCTCTATAGATGTACATATGAATATCGCCAATAGAGTTATGCACACTCCGGAGGGGAGCCTATTGGCTTCTAGAAATGAAAAATCCTTCACAAATGGCTTACTCATTGTCGTTGAGGGGATGGATGGGAGTGGTAAATCCACACAAGCGAAATTACTCTTTAATTGGATTCGCGCGCTCGGTTTACCGGTTCATCATACTGAATGGAATTCAAGTCCAGTTGTTGCCACTGCAACCAAAGCAGGCAAGGACTCAAAGCGTTTGAAACCTCAAACCTTCCATCTCATCCACGCTGCAGACTTCGCAGACCGATGGAGTAAGCAGATTGAGCCAATGTTGGAGGTTGGCGGAATTGTCATTTGCGATCGTTACAAATTTACTGCCCTTGCAAGAGACGGGGCGCGTGGGGTCGACGCTGACATTATTGAATCGAATTATTCCTTTGCTCGAGAACCGGACTTAACCCTGTATTTCGATATCCCTCCAGAGATAGGATACAATCGTATTGTAACAGGACGCCCAAGTTTGAAATTCTATGAAGCAGGGATGGACATGGGATGGACCCACGACCCTTTCGAATCCTACAAAATACTGCAAGGGAAAATAAAAGCAATTTACGATGATTTGGTCGAACGCGACCGTATTGTTCGCGTCGATGCTCTAGGTACGGTAACGGAAGTACACACAAGGGTTCGGAATCTCATTGGACAATTCGTTAATCTAAATGCAATAGAACCTATTGATGAGAACGATCGCCTTGCGGAAATGATACGAATGTCATCGTTTGATTGGGGAGCATTTGAGGAGAGGAAAGAATGAATCTGGGAGGGAAATTGATTGTTATCGAAGGCCCAGATCACGTCGGTCGGTCCATGCATGCTCGTTTGTTGAGTGAACGACTAAAAGCACACGGTGTTGCGGTTTCGATCGTTGGACTCGCTCGTTCCGAATTGCTCGGCAAACTCATCAAGAGTTCAAACCCAGGTCTTCACCAACTGAACTGGAGAACGCGCGCTTTATTGTATGCAACGGATTTACACGACCAGTTTATCCACGAAATTGAGCCTCTTCTCGCTGCGGGCTTTGTTGTGATTGCAGATAGGTACACGCTGACACCATTGATTCGAGAATCGATACGCGGTGGAGATTCAGATTGGATTAATGGACTGTACAAAAACATGACCAAACCGGATATTACTGTCGTCTTGCAAGCAGGCGGACGACGTTTGCTCAACAGGATGATGTACAACGATTCCCTGACGAAGCTAAATCATTTCGAAGCCGGAGCAGACCTAGCGTTGTCACCTTCCATCACGCATTCGTTTTTACAGTATCAGAAACTTCTACGGGCGGCGTTCATTCAACATGCTGAAAAAGAAAACTACCCGATTGTACACACGAGAGATACCGTTTCCGAAGTCCACTCTGAGGTCTGGAAATACATATTGCCATGCGTCGAGGACATGTTGCAATCCATCAAGGAGTAATTTCCAACGCGTGTCCCCTTGGTCAATTGAGGTAGGATTTTCGCCTCTCCTCCGTTTCAAGTTGTACCCCAGATGTTGATGAGGTTGGAGAGGATATCGTTGCATCCGTAAGGAAGTTATCGATCATTAGTAAGGCTTCTTCTGAACCATCTCTAATTATCGGCCTATCTGAATTTGTTGAAATTCTTGAAAGAACCGCATCCAAATCCTCAACTGAAGTTCGTTTCGGATGAAGCACTTCAACGTGAGGGAAGGTTTTCTTTGCAAGTGCTGCATTAATTTCTTGTTCGACTTGTCCAGGCTCTGGGATGCATATCGAAGGTATCCCAATGCATCCTACCTCCCCAAGCAGTTGTGTACCTGCGGTTTGAATCATCCAATCGGCAGTAAGCATATCCTGAATGAATCCTTCATTGGAGATGGGGCAACATTCCACGTTATCAGGGACAGTTTCAGGATAATGACCGTACAATTTCAATTTCAAACCATGGGCATCTGCATGCTGAGAGATTGCGGGTAAATGATGAAGGACACTGGCCCTCATGTAAGCGATTACATGTGTGCCCTTTGGTGTCCATGCATCAGGATGAAATTGAGGCCTAAGCATTGGTCCAAGAATTCGTACGTTTGGTTTGTTTGGTTGAAGATTAAATCCCTTAGAGATCAAACTCAAATCGGGTTTTGGAGCAAAAAAACGACACATAACTTTGATTGGAATTAATTTCACTCGTTGCCTTCGATTGAGGATATGATCCAGTTGAGCGTCGAGTGAGAAGCGTTGGGAGTTAAACGAAATCAATGGCAAATCAAGTCGCTTTGCAACGCCAGAAAATGTTGGTTCAAAATCAGTGATAAGGGCATCAGGTTTCCAGTCCCTCAATTGCTCAATAACTCGTTTCCTTCGTCGACGTTGTTTCCAAAAAAAGGAAATCGTTGCGAAACCAGTCCGGATATACGCTACCCGATTTCGCCTTATGACGAATCGGGGAGTCTCAAGATGAAAGACGGAATCAGCACCGAACTCATCGCGTAACAATTGAAGTGCATCGCCGCAAGTAAAGAAAGCAATTTCATGGCCTCGTTCAATCAAACCATTCGCTAGAGTTAGTGCTCGAACCGTATGACCTCGTCCTTCACCTGCTAATGCATATGCAATTCTCACAGGAAGGCCTCCTGAATCAATTGAACATCAAGTGGGTCTTGGTTTGAGAGATTCATTTCTTCAAATCGTTGGGCAGCTCGCAAGCGCAATGAATTTACCGTAAAATCAGTAGGCTCGTAATGTAGAATATCCATTGTCCCATCCATGGTTTCCGTAACAGCGGTGCAGGATTCGACCCAGTCGCCATCGTTCCAGTATTCAATTCCGTCCAGAAGTTTGAATTCTGCTTTGTGGATGTGTCCACACACCACGCCATCGTATCCTCGGCGATTTGCTTCCTCAGTAATTGTCTTCGAGAATCGACGAAAGGTTTTGGAACTGTTCTGGAACGTTCGCCGTACAGCTGTTGCTAACGACCATGGTTTTAATCGAAATTTCCTACGAATCCAAGCAACTGGCCGATTTAATCTCATTAAAATCTGGATGCTGGAATGGCCAAGATGGCAGAGTAGTTTGCTCTGTCTCATGAACAAATCAAACTCATCACCATGAAGAATCCAGAGTTTACGACCATCTGCAGTCGTATGTACTGCATCTTTTTGGATTGAAATTCCTTTGATTGTAGTGTTGGCCCATTTCCGGAAACTATCATCGTGATTCCCTGGAATGTAAACAATGTTGACACCCATCTCTGCTTTTGCCATAAGGTTTCGTAGAATGTTGTCACAATCTTGATTCCATGACCATTTTCGACCAAGAACCCATTGATCAATGATGTCTCCGATGAGGTAGATCGTTTCTGCATCATGCGATTCTAGAAAGGCGAGGAGTTTTGAAGATTGGACCCCTTTGAGGCCTAAATGCCAATCGGAGAGAAAGAGCGTTCGGTAGTGCTCGTTCGCTTCCAAGTATACACCCTCATGCTATCCAGAGCACTCTAAAGGATAGTCAACCCCACATGAATATTCATTGGACTATATAGACCTATAGTTTAGGTTGGGAGTCAATATTCGTCATTTGATTCCGTCGTGGCGTTGATATACGCGAGCGTGACCGTTTGTTCTGCTGCAGGGGTCGCCCAGCTTGGTCAAAGGCGCTGGGATGAGGTCCCAGTCCGTAACGGTTCGCAGGTTCGAATCCTGCCCTCTGCACCACTTCTTCCAACAAGTTCACATCCTCTTCTGATATGGGGGTGTTGAGAGCCATGACAGATGAGGCACCGAACGTCGATGATATTCGAGATACGGTGATTACGCAAATTGTTGAAGGAGGCTATGTTACTGCCATCCCTGTTGTCGTTTTATCCCTGTACTTGTTCGTTCAAGGGTACAGGCGATTGAGCCTTATCACGGCAATTGCTGGAGCAGCGATTGGATATCTTTCTGCGAGTACCCTCTATCCGTATGCTCTCGACCTTGGTCTTGCGTTAACCCTTGATCGGTTCCAACTCTTTGCGGCTATGGGGTTCGCAATTGTCGCAGTGATGATTACATCCATGTCGATTCGACTGCTCGCCACTGGGTTTGTTTTTATCGTCATATCAAATGGAATTCAACTTATGAAAAACTATGGAATAAACCCCGAACGTGGCGAATTACTACCTGGCATTACGGCAATTATTGCCTTCTTTGTTGGTATGTCGTTCAGGCATATTTTGCCGCCCATCGTAGCAGCGCTACTGGCATCAATCGGTTTGTATGTTGGGGCATGCATCATCCTCGACCTGCCAATGGAATACCTCAATTTAGAATCCTCATTGGCACCTCTCATGGTCATTCCAAGCGTTCTGGTAAGTTTGTTTGTTCAACGCTGGCACAAGAAACGAAACAACCCAGATGATATTGCAACCAATGAAGTTCAGCAACAACGCCAAGCCGTACGGAGAGCACACTACCACCCTGAGTTGGAAGTCGATACGCAATGGGCTCGCGGCGGTCTTCGAAAGTAATCATTCTTCGAAGAACACGGCGATCTCTTGCAATGTTTTCCGTTGCAAATCAGGTACTTTTGCATCTTCAGCAGGATAGCCGACTGGGAGGACAAGCATTGCGTGCTCATGTTCAGGCCGGTCAAGAATTTCTCGAAGAAAGCCCATCGGTGATGGGGTATGCGTAAGTGTTACCAATCCCATGTGGTGAACGGCGTGAATGAACATGCCTGCTGCAATTCCACAACTCTCGTTACTGTAGTAGGTTGGACCCCATTCTCCATTCGATCGTAGCCGCTTCGATTGCCGAAACAGAACGACAACCCAAGGTGCATCCGTTAGATGCTCTTTAATTGCATCCGTACCGAGTGGTTGCAACACCTCTCTCCACGCATCAGGCATGCGGTCTTCGTAGGTTTTGCGTTCCTCTTCCTCCGCTGCTTTTCGAATTCGCTCCTTCAAATCATGATTCGATATCGCCACGAATGTCCAGGGCTGGAGGTGCGCTCCACTAGGAGCTGTTCCAGCGCAAAGAATCGCATGTTCAATCAGTTGCCTCGGCACATCGCGCACTGAAAAGTGGCGTGTTGTTCGCCGCTTATTCATCTGCTCGTAGATCGAGCGTGAACGCTCTGCCATCTCCACTAAAGGGAGTTCTGTCCAAGCCAAAGGAACGAATCCTTTCTCGACCATGCCCGATGCTAGGGCCAGCTGGTTATCAGCGTTCCATCAAGCAAACATCGGTTGTAGGACCACGACGGTGCCACTGACTTCGTGAGCAACGATGAGCATTGCAGCGCCGTTCGGGCTATCTGCTGCTGAAACGAAACTGAGTCCTTCAGGGGATATGTGGTGTGGCAGGTAGATGTATTGATCAAACACTGGGCTTGTTGGGTCAGATACGTCGTAAACAAGAATACCGCCTGAGCGCTCCAATCCGACGAACACGTACGTATTACCGTACATTTCGCCAGCAACGACGCCTTCTGGTTCTGCACCTTTGTCATCGTTCCTGTACTGTGTGTATCCATTAATCCATTCTCCTTGAGAAACCATGAGATGGCTGATTTGGTCGCCACTGTCCCAAACGAGTTGACCGTTGCTGTCCCAAATCGTGAATGACCGTGCACCATAGCTGCAGATGTATTCGACAGCTCCGTCGCCATCTGTATCACCACAATCGTTCGCTGTGGTTGTCTTCAGTCTCTTCAAGTCATCGTTTGTCAATGAAGCAGTGAAAATGGTTGAGTTGAGCGTCAAATCATCGGCACGGACTTCTTCGCTGTAAGCAAGACATCCATCGTCCTCATCAAACTCAATTCCGCCTGCTGCGAGACAGGATGCTTCATCCGCTGCATCGAACCAGTAGTCGCGGGCATCGCCTTCGTTCGCCGTTACAAAGTAGGCATCGGTTCCGATGGTGAATGTGTCCAATGCATCTGGTTGATACATACCACGAACTGTCTGATACGTTGCAAAGTTCACACCATCATCTCGGTCAGAGAAGTCATATTGGCCTTGGGAGTAATCCTTGAAGCCAAGCGCTACAATGTCCGTAATGGTTGGAGGCGTGGATGTTAGATCGATCTTCGCAAAGGCGTTGTTCTCTTGAAGAACAACCATTGCAGAGGTGCCATCAGCACTTACTGCAATGTACTCTGGCTCCAAATCCTCACTCAAGTTTGCATTTGGCCCGAACACTCGAACGCCCTCTGTTTGCAATGTTGCAAGTTGGGATTCGAACGAGTAGAAGTTCAGTTGCGTTACGTCGGATTGAGCAACATTGGCTGCTCCTCCACTCAAATCAATGTAGGAAACCGATCCGACTGGGTCAATTGTATACATATCGTTTGGCTCACCTTCGTTCGCTACAAGCACTGAGTTGCCGTCTGGCGTAAATGTAAGCATGTCAGGCAGTGCTCCGGCTGTGACTATGGAAATTGTATGTCCATCTGTATCCATGAACAGAACATACCCTGGATCTTGCTTGCTCATTCCGCTTCCTTCACTACCGTCTCCTGCTATGGCGATGGCAACAACTCCGTCGTGAGCGTCAACGCTGTTTGGTTCTCCGTTTGTGACGCTGACTCGGTGAACGAGGTAAGGGTCACTTGGGTTTGATACGTCCAAGATATCGATGGATCCTGTAACAGCATTGACAACGAAGCTGCGTTGTGTGCCGGCATCGTATGCTGAAATTTCGCTTGCACCTTCACCGAGTCCGCTGTTGTATTCACCAACGACCATCCAATGAACATCGGAATCACCCATGACGTTCAATTGATTACCGCAATCAACTGCAAGATGAGCTCCTGTGTCAGTTGCCAAGCATGGTTGGTCCTCGGATTGTTCGGCTGGAACGCTTTGGTGTACTGGGCTAACAATAGCGATGGTTCCAGAAACCTCATTGGCCACCAACAACAACGGTTGGTTTGTTGGGCTATCTGCTGCGGAAAC
>CENX01194479.1_pt1 | contig 14288 bp, 17 predicted proteins | sample 361321 | NCBI WGS metagenome assembly CENX01 (sample SAMEA2619678, study PRJEB7988) | marine metagenome | isolation source: saline water (ENVO:00002010), including | reverse complement strand
TTAGTTCTTTTTTTATTATGCTCAGCAATAAATACTGGCGTTTCCATTTGATTATTATCTTGATTTACACTTAAGCTATTTGATTTATCAAATACATTTTCTAGTACAATTTTTAAATCATTGAAAAATTCTTCAATAGTAAATTCAATTCTTTTTTGTAACTCTTCTAAAATATATGGACCATATTTTGTATCAATTTCTTCTAACATAGAATCTATTTTAACTAACATTTCAGCTCTTTTGTTATTTGAATTACTTAATGATACATTTTTTGAAGAACTTATTTTTTTATTTCTTTTTAATACCATACTTACTATTTCTCACTTTTTATGAACAATGAAGCATATATGATAAAAAAACATCCTAGCCCCATTGGTACAATACCTAAATAAGATAAACTATTATTTATAAAAAAAACTTTACTATAAAAACCTACAACGTAACCAATTGAAATACCAACTAAACTAACACCAATAAATGAAAAATAATATGATTTAAACTTATTCATTGCTATTAAAAACTATATTTAATACTGATATCTGAATTTGTCATTTTATCAATATCATTATTCAACAGATTATTGTCATAATATACTTGGCCTAAATTAATTATCAAAGACAAACTCATTGGCAATTCAGTTTCTGTTTCTATTCCAAATGCAGTTCTATATTTATCAGATATTTTTGAAAAATAAATATTTGAAAAATATAATTTCATTGAATTAATATTTCTAATATAACCTTTATTTATATCTATGGATGCTTGAAATGAATAATATGAATTTGAATTATCCGATTCTTCTAAAAATACAGATGTCATCAGTGATGTGCTTATATAAGATTGAAATTTATATCTAAGCTCAGTAGTGAAACCAAATGTATTAAAACCACTAAAACCATCATTATTAACTAAAATTGGATAAACATCTTTTGGTATAAGATATTCACATTCTTGTCCTGGATTACATGATTGACCTATTAAAAAATTATTATTTAAGTAATCAATCTGTTTTTGTATCATTGGGTAATCTAAAATACCTTTATAATATCTTGCTCTATTATATAAATATGTTGAATTAAAATAGTTTGGAATAAATGTTGCAGAATTATAATTAAACGAAAATTTAAATAAATAACGATTATTAACTTCGATAGAAACACCAGGTCCACTAATTCCCCATGTCCCTTTTCTCCATCTCAGGTCGTTAGATACATTTTGGCCATCAAATAAAACATAATAATTATACTCTGGATACCAAAGACCTGCAAATTCTCCAAAAATATTTACATCTAAATCTAAATTAGAAATCAAATTATAATTAAAATCTAATTCAGCTCCATAAACTGATCGATTTTTTGTAGTCTTATTTATGGTTTTAGATATACTAGAAAATTGATTAAAATCTCCAACAAAACCAATACCTAGAGTTAATGGAAACTTATTCGATATGAAGAGAGATGTTCTTGCCGCAATTACACCTCCATCATTTCCAAAATCTCTTATGCTTGGTATAAAAACGTCTAAATCCATAAAGTCTATATCAAAAACATACTTTAAATGTAGACCTGAATTTATTTTTCTTGGGTAATCTAAAGAATTACTAATATTATTAACTAAGTATCCACTAGCTAAAGAAAAATTATCTAAAGATCCAAATTTTATATACAATTGATTTTTATTACTGTATTGTGAATAATTCACAGATATTTTATCAAGATAATCATATATATCATTCCAGTGATTATCTATATTATTTCCAGAAGGGCTAACAAATGACTCAATATTTCCTCTAACTAATAAATTTTTATTTAAATAAACTGGGTAAATACCTACTTTTATATGAGTATCACTATTTAATATCTTAGTTCCAAAATCAAAAGATACTTGATAAGGATTATACGTATTATTCCTTACTCTTTCACCATAAATAGGAATCATATCATATTTTTTAATTTCTATTTTTTGATTATTAAAGTCAAACTCTTTTTCTTCATTCAAAACATATGTTGGAATAATATCTTCTATATTTAAAATTGACTTTTGAAATTCATTTTTAAAATATTCCAAAGATAACCTTTCTAAAGTTATAATTTCTCTATTAAACTCATTATAAATTTCAACTTCGTTATCTAGTGAGTAAATATAATCATTAATTATATCAAAAGATTTAATCCATAACCTGTTATTAAATAAAGGTATTTGACTATTATTAGTAAAAACATAGGTTTTTTTAGATTGATTATATAAATTTTTTATATAAATACTTCCATCAAATAAATCTACTCTTCTTGAAAAGTTATCTTCCTTGAGATTTAAAATAGTTTTTGATTCAATGAATAAATGAGTTTTATCATCATTAAATCTAACTATACAATTTGAATCTTTATCTGATTTTATAAAATCGTCTTCATAAATATCTGTTCCTATAGAAACTTTAAAATACTTATTATTTGTTCGAAAACTCTTTACATAGCATTCACCTTCTACGTAATGAAAATATCCAATTTTATCGTATGATATAGGAAGAATTATTGAAAAAAGTAATATATATATTATATTTTTATAGCCCATAACTTAGTTAATGCGGAGAGAGGGAGATTCGAACTCCCGATGGACTTTCATCCATACACGCGTTCCAGGCGTGCACCTTAAACCACTCGGACACCTCTCCAGATTGTTTAAAATTTAATGAATAATTATTAAAATCCTTAATCAAAATTGTTATCACCATAATCTATTTTTTCAAATAAATTATGGACTACAAGCACACATAAACCAACTAATAAAGCGCTAATTATTAAAGATAAATTAACTAAGCCAGAAACACCAAATGATATTCTAATAATTATTGTCGAAACAATAAATCCTGAATTTCTTATTATTTTATGAAAACTCTGCTTGTAAAAAAATGATAACAATAAAATAATAATATCTACGAAAATTAATATATTAAAAAAGTCTTCGAAAAAAATATGATTCAAATTAGTTATATTAATATTGCTGCCATTTAAAGACATTAATAACCAATTATAAAATGAAAATAATGCCATAAAAAAGAAAATTGGTATCAAAATAGAAGCGATAATTTGCTTCCTATAAATAAATTTTCTTAAACCAAAATTTTCATTTAATATTCTTTTATTTTTATTTCTTACTACGTTAAACTTAAATAAGTATACAATAAAAAATAAAATTAATGCTGCAAGTAAATCATAAAAAATTTGCGAATTTATTATATTTAAAAAAGTGATACTCTGAGTGTCCAAAGATGAAATATCTTTAAAAAATCTTCTTAGTACAATTAAAGTTATAATTTCATATTGCTTTGATAGATAAAAAGTAAAAGATTGAGGTAAATAATAAACAAGTAAATAAACTTCATAAATCAAAATGAAACTAAAAGGAGTATAAATAGCAACTATACTGTTATCAAATAGTTCTGATGAAAAACTAAATCCAAATATATTATTTTTTGAAATGAATATTAAAGCTAAATGCAGTAAGAAACTAAAAAGCGCAATGTTTAAAATGATTTTCTCAATTATATTTTTAGAAATTACCGAGAAAAATAAATTGTGAAGACTAGAATTTTTTAATTTGCTTATCATTGTAAACCTTTATACTTATAATTATTATTTTATTTTATTATTTTTTCTCTTATTTTTAAAAAAATCAACTAAAATATTCTTGCACTTAAAATCTAGAATATCTGATTCTATATGATCAAGATGGATATTTAATGAATCGAGGTTTGCTAAATTTATTTTAAAACCATTTTTTTCATCTGATACTCCATAATACAGGTTTTTAATTCTAGAGTTTAATATTGCACCATAACACATAATACAAGGCTCTTTTGTTACATAAAGACTTGCGTTATTCAATCTCCAATCATTATTATAATTTGAAGCTGAAGTAATAGCTAATATTTCAGCATGAGCTGTTGCATCATTTAATTTCTCAACTTCATTATGTCCTCTACCAATAATTTGGTTATCTTGAACAACAACAGCACCAATAGGAATCTCATCACAATTATATGATTTGATAGCTAAACTATAAGCTTCACTCATCCATTTAATATTTAAATCAGAATTCATTTATTGCATTAATCAAATTACAAGATACAATACCTGCAGTCTCAGTTCTTAGTCGACTATTTCCTAATGAAATAGATTGAAAATGAAATTTTTTTGATTCTAATATTTCATTTGAAGAAAAATCACCTTCAGGTCCAATTAGAATACAAGAACTTTTATTCTTAAGTATAGAATTTTTATAATGAAAAAAATTTTTTTTATCATTATTATCCAAATGACAAATGAATTTAGTATTTTGGTTACAGATTTTCAAAAAATCACTAAATTTTTTAATATTATTTATTTTAGGTAGTTTTGATTTCAATGTTTGCTTCATAGCTGTAATTGCTAATCTATTAATTCTTTCCATCTTAATATTTTTTCTTAAAGTACGCTCACAATTTATAAATGATATTTCATCTACTCCTATTTCAATAGTTTTTTCAACAAACCACTCAAGCCTATCATGATTTTTAATAGGTGAAATTGCAATGTGAATATAATAATTTTTTTTACCATAATTTTTTTCTACATTAGCAATCTCAACTTTACATTCTGATTTAGAAATATAAATTATTTCACCAAAATAAAGATTACCAAGACCATCAACTATATTAATTTTATCACCTATTGATTTTCTTAAAACTTTAGTACAATGTCGTGATTCTTGGGAATCCAAATAAATTATATCATCTATTATATGGTTTGAAAAAAATAATTCCATTTATTTCAAAATTTGTTTTAAAACATTAATGTCACCATCTATATTATTATTTGGCTCAATTTGCAATAAATCACATATTAATGGATATACATGAATAAGTTCAAAAGTATCTAATTTATATCCAGGTTTAAAACGAGGACCATATGCATAAAAAATTGCATGCATACTTTTATAGTCTGAACTATAACCATGCATTCCAATAACTGGAAGATTACCATTATATTTAATTAAATCTTCATTTTTATATATCATCCAACCTTCATCAGCAACCAATAAATAATCATAAATAGAATTATTATAATGTAAAATTTTATTATTTACAGATGATACAATAGAAACATTTGGAATAATCAAATCTTCAATTTTAAATTTTTTCTTATCATTTAACTTTAAGCTCATAATTGGTCCTCTACCATCAATAGTACCAGGTATATTAAATTCATCAATATTAATCACTTGATTTATTGAAACATCTACCATTCCATGATCACTTAATATTATAAGGTTAATTTTATCAAAAATATCTAATTTGGTTAAAGACGAAAGCAAATATCCTAGAATTTCATTTGAGGCTTTTATTTGCTGATCTACTTCAACAGAATTTGCACCATAAACATGACCTGCATAATCAGGTTCATTAAAATATAAACATACAAGATTAGGTCTTGAGGATAATGGAAGCTGCAACCAGTCTACAGCTTTATCAACTTTATCATAAGGATTAATTCCTGACTCATAATTTTTATAATATGTAGGATAAATACCTCCAATTGGTGCTTCTGAACCAACCCAAAAATAAGTTGCAGATATTAAACCATTTTTTTCAGCAGTAACCCATATTGGCTCAGCTCCATACCACTTTGCATCTTGAACTGTAGTTTTATCTTTGTAAGAGTATTGTCCTAATTCATTTTTAAAAACGTTACCAATTATTTTATGCTTATCAGCATAACATCCAGTTGCAATAGCATAGTGATTTGGGAAAGTAAATGAAGGAAAAATGGGCTTTAATGAATTAGCTTTAACACCCCATTTTTCAATATATTCAAAATAAGGTAATTCAAATCGATCTACATAATCATGTCTAAATCCATCAAATGAGACTAAAACAACATATTCTTGATTATCATTTGATGAAAATAAAAATGAGATTAAAAATATAAGATTTAATATAAAATTATTTTTTTTCATTATTTTTTGCCTTTTCATAAAGTAATTGACATTCATCTTCACCCCAATCAGGCCAATGTTTTTTTGATTTAAAAATCTTATAATTATCTAATGATTTTTTTAATAAAGGCATGGCTTTATCAACACCTCCTCCAAAAGCTGATGGAGTATAGTATTTAGATTGACCATTTAAATAATATGGTCTAGGATTTTGGGGACAATAACGAATAGCCTTATTAATACTCTTTTCTGATAAAGGCCCATATTTCATACCATTAATCATCGGATTAATAAATATTTTTCCTACATAAATAAGCGCTTTTAAAGTATTGATTTCAGATATTGCAACTGAATCAATATTTGAAATTTTCAAAGAGTCAAAAGGTGCAATAATTTCATAAGCTTTTTCTAAATATAATTCTTTGATATCTGAATCATCTTGCATCATACTTAAACTAGTATTGCAATATGCATAGTAATAGCTTGATAACCAATCATTTTTAGAAACTTGAGAAATACGATAAAAATAATTAGATGTTTTTAAAAATTCTTCTTCTGTTTTGCAAGATTTAAACATTTTAATTCCTTTGTCCATAGCATTAAAATATCTATCTGATAATTCTGAAGCAAAATTTAAAGAAAATAATAATATATATATTTTTAGTATCATTAATCTTTATCTACTGAGAAAAACATAAAACAACCAATAAAAACGCTTCTCAAACTACTAGGCAGTTTTTCTTGAGGAAATTCTAATTGAGTTGAATCAAAATCAACATATTCATATCCAAAACTATTTCTGTAGCCAAAAGGATTTGATAAATTAAAAAATATTACCATAAAACCATCATCTACTTGAGGCAAATAACTACCTCCAATATCGAAAGAAAAATATGGTTTAGATTCATATTGACTATTATTAAAAGGATTATAATAAGGATATCCGGAAGTTCCTGTTAACGCTAAACTAGTATTGAATCCATCTCCATTTTTTAGTTTGAATGCATTTTTATAAATGAATGTTAATTTATGAGCTGAGGCGAAACTTGGAATTATCTCGTTTTGAAATTGTTTATACTTACGCTTACTATCTAAAAAAGAATAAGCAATCCAAATATCTTGTCCAACTCCATCAGATGTTTGGTCCGTTCTCCAAAAAATTTCTGCTCCTCTTGAAAAACCATAACCATCATTTGACAATATATTTTTACAAATATCTAAATCACAATTTGTCTGTATTGAAGTAACTAGATTTTCATATTTTTTATCGAAAATTTCTAATCGAAAAGTTTTTTTCTTTTTTGACCACTCATAATTCAAAATATTATGAGTAGATTTTTCAAATTCTAAACCTGAATTATTAAAATCAATATCAATATTATTTTGTCTATACCATAAATCAAAACCTAAGTCAGGAGTCTGAAAATATTGACCATAAGCATAAGATATTTGACTATTTTTTGATAATTTAAATGCAGAAGAAAATCTTGGAGAAAAACTATTTTTGTCTAATAATTTAGAATTCTCATACCTTATACCAGTATTTAATGCAAATTTTTTAAAAATTCTTAAATCAATTTCAGCAAAAGATGTTGATAAATACTCATTAATTTTAATAAGATTTTGATTAAAATTATAATTATCATTTTCATCAATATTGAACTCATATGTGTAATTAACAAAATCACTATTTTGATCAAATAAATGAAACCCAAAATTAAACTTAGATTTACCTAAGAACTTTTTAGTAAAAACAGTTCGAAATTGAAGCAAATCATCATAAGAATCAATATTAAGTGGATCAAGAAAATCTTCTGAAATAATTTCAGATTTATTATTATTTTCAGAAAAAGACAAACCAAACTGCACTCTCCACAAGTCATTTATTTTACCTTTATAAGTAGTTAAAAGAAATAAATTATTGTTATCTAAATTAAAACCTGAACCGATATCTCCTTCTCTTGTACCCAAACTGTAGTCAGTTATTCTACCAATATATTTATAAATACCATTTTTTAGTTTTTTTGAATAATTTGTTTTGAGCTCAATTCCTTCTGGTGGACTTGAAAAGCTCACTCTACTTTTAATAAAGTCAGAGCTATTATTAAAATTTTGAAAATACTTAATATTTGAATAGTCTATATTAATACCGCAAGCAGTACTATCATTACCGTAACCTCGTCCATAGCTAGCACTCAATGGAGTAATCCCAAAAGTATTTGCATTAAAATCTCCAAATCTTGTCCATGTTTTAAGATCGACAATAGCAGATAAAGCTTGTCCATACTGAGCAGAATATCCTCCTTGGCTAAATGCGGTACCTTGAAAATCAAAAGGTTCAAAACGACCTCTTTGAGGTATATCAGGAACATCACTAAAATATGGATTTTGAATTAACATTCCATCGACAATTTGCTTTGCCTCAGAAGCATCACCTCCTCTTACATAAATACCTTCTTTATCGGCTTGAGGCTGTGTTCCAGGTAAAGCTTCAAGCGCACCAGATATTTCACCTCTTGAACTTGCAACAGTTACAATATCTATAGGATCTAAAACAATCACTTTCTCATCATCACTTGCACCAAATGAACCCGCAGTTATTACAACCTCATCAGCCCTTGTTATAAGTTCTTTAAGTACAATATTTAAGGTTATGTTTTGATTGACATCAATCTTTTGCTCAAAAGTTTCATATCCTATAAAACTAGCTACTAAAGTTTGAACTCCTGTTTCATAAGTCTCAAATGCAAAAGAACCTTTATCATCAGATGATGTTCCATCAAAGGTATCTTTTAAATAAATATTTGCATAAATGATAGGATTTTTCTCTTCATCTTTTATAGTTCCAACAATAATAGCTGAATAAACAGAAGAAAATAATAGTATAGATATTAAACTATTTAATTTCATTTAATTATTAATAAAATCAAGTATTTGTTTACCTTGAGGCTTGGCTTTCGACGAAAGAATGTTAACAAGATTTCCTTCATTATCAATTAAGTACTTATAAAAATTCCAACCGGGCGAAGAGTCGTTCCATCCATTTAATTCTTTAAATGATAACCATGAATAAAGAGGGTGTTGTTTACTATTTTTTTTGACAACTGTTTTCTTAACAATTGGAAAACTCACTCCATAATTTGATTTACAAAATGTCTCGATTTCTTTATTTTTACCAGGTTCTTGAAATAAAAAATCATTAGTTGGAACTCCGATTATTTCAACATTACTTCCATACTCTTCATATAATTTTTGTAAACCACCATATTGAGGAGTATAACCACATTTCGAAGCAACATTAACAATAATAATTTTTTTACCTTTATATTTATCTAGAGATATTTTTTCGCCATTTATTAATTCAATAGAATAATCATAAAAATTTTTAGATAAACCAGATATATCTAGTTTTTCGGATCTGAAATAATAAGGATAAACTAATCCTACCATTAAAACTATACATATAAAAATTACAAAATACTTTATCATTATTATTTTTCTCCTTTATCATAATTTAGCATATCGTTAAATATATTAACAGCATAATTAACTCTGAGTTTTTGAATAAGTTTCGACGACAAATTTACTTCATCATCTAAGTACAATCTATAAATTAATTTTTTTTCATCATTATCCTCATTAATCTCCCATGAACCAGCTCCTAAAGATAATTTATAATCATAATCTCCTAAATAATTTTGAAGGCTATCATTATAATCACTTGTTATATACCAATCGATCCTATTTGAATTAACCTTAAATAATTTAAAAACATAAATTCGATTTTTAGTAAATGGAATGACACTAGAAATTTTTTGCAAAACAACCAATGTATCTTCAATGTTTAACAACAAATTGGTTTTAATGTTTTTATTAGATATTATATCATTCCAATTTTCAATTGATTGAATAGTATGCAATATAGATTCAGGTTCTTTTTTAATTTCTTGATCTATTTTTATATATCTTATGTTATTTAAAAGAGAATCTGACTCATAAATATTTTTATCTTCTGAAATTTTTATATTCCAATCTTTATAAGAATACATATCTTGTATTAAACTTTTACTATCTGAACCTAATAAAAATGAGAAAAAAAATAAAGTGAATATCATGATTCTAAAATTTTATCTGAAAAATAAATAAAAACAGGAAAAAATATACCCCATAGAATAGATGAAAATAAAATTACTAATGACTTACTTAAACCAAAAGAGACAACACCCATAGATTCCATTGAAAAATAAATCATTGGAGCAGATAAAATTCCTAATAAAGAACTAATAAAGTATCTCTTGCTAAGCCATTTAAAGCTATGAAGTAATGTAGTTGCAAAACACAACCAAAGTGATACTGACCATAGAGGAGCTATTCCATATTTTACAAGATATCCTTGATGAATAATAATATTCAAATTAAGAAGAAAAGTTTCAATAAATAAACCTAAAAAGAATGAAAATACTAAAAAAATATCTTCCTTTTTATGATTTGTAACTTTATATAAATGAATTATAATAAAAATCAAGGTCGCTAATGGACCAATATAATATAATTTTAAAACTGCACCATAAATAGTAATCCACCAACAAATATAAAAACCAATAACATTAATGATAATACTATTTTTCATTAGATAAATAATCTAATGTATCAATATTAAATTTAATTGGCTCTTTAACATTAAAAAGATTAAATGCTTCAGTTCCATCACATGTATTACCTTCGAGTAACATAGTAAGCTGATCTTTAGCTATTGGAAACCAAGGAAATCTATCAAATAAAGAAGCTACTATTTTTACAGGTAATACAGGAGCAGGAATAAACATTTTATCTTCTTTATCTGATGCAATAGCAATAATTTTAGTTATTTCTTTCCATGTTAATTCATCTCCACCAAGTGGATATGTTTTACCTACTGATTTTTGTTCTTTTAATGCAGCCACAAAACACTTTGCCACATCTTTAACATGTACAGGGCTCATTTTAAAACTACCAGCTTTAAAAGGTAAAAAACCTTTATGAAATAATGGAGCTGGTACAGGAAGAGATAGCATATCATTCTTTAATTGCTTACAAAACTCAATTTTATCAGATGAATCACCAAAAATTAAAGAAGGCTGAAAAATAGTATAATCTAAACCTGAATTTTTCAAATATTCTTCAGCTCTATATTTAGTAGACTGATATCCAGTACCATTTTCTTTTACACCATTAGCACTCATTAGTATAAATCGTTTAATATTTAATTTCTTTGCTTGATCTACACACTTTTTCAAACCCTCATAGTGTAATTTTTCAAATGTAATTTCATTATGAACAGAAATAGACAAGGAAGGTGAAGACTTAAATTCTCTTATAATTCCAATATTATATATAACTGCTTCAGTATTCATCATTGTTTGTTCAACAGCAGTTCCATTATCAATATCACCTGTAATAATATTGCACTTCCTATTTTCAGTTATTTTTGATTCATTTCCAAGCCTAACTAAAACATAAGGATTTATATTATTTTTAACTAATTCACTAATTATATAATCACCAACAAAACCACTTCCACCAAAAACTGATACTTTCATTTAATCTCCTTTGAAAAAGCAAAACATGTTGAAAACTTAAAAAACTATACTCTTTAATTGCACGATTTGAGCGTTTAATAGTAATGAATTTAAATAAAAAATCTCACTTATACAAACATTACAATTTGACAAGTACACCCGGTAGGATTCGAACCTACAACCTTTGATCCGTAGTCAAGTGCTCTATCCAGTTGAGCTACGGGTGCAATTAAATTAAAAAATATAGATATAATTTAATGAGCATTTCATAAGTTATAAAATTAGTTTAATTAAAATTTTAATCATAATTAATGAAAAGTAACAAAAATATTTATTTTATACATGCAAATGGATATCCTCCAAATGCATACTCATCAATGTTTTCTAAATTACAGAAATCATTTAATATTAACTATTTTAATTTAGTATCTGATAGTATAAATACAAAAAAACTAAAAAACTGGCAACCCTTTCACACAAGTTTTATCAAGACAATTGAAACAAATGAAAATAATATAGGTATAGGCCATTCAATTGGAGGTAATTTAATTTTGAGATCAGCGATTAGTCACCCAGAATTATTCTCAAAAGTCATATTATTAGATCCAACATTATTTATACCCAGGTTTATTTTATTTTGGAAATTTATAAAACTATTAAAAATGGACGACTATTTGCATCCTTTGTCAAAAAAAGCTTTGAGAAGAAAAATGAACTATAAAAACTATGATTCAATTTTTAAATCTTATAGAAGAAAAAATGTTTTCAAATATATAAATGATGAAAATTTAAAGATTTATATTAATTCCATAACAAAAGCTAATACTAACAAATCACTAGATATTTCGTTTCCAAATGATTGGGAATACCAAATATATAAAAGTGGCATAACAGATGATAATTTTATTTGGAAAAACATTAAAAATATTACTGTTCCTACACTAATAGTAAGAGCTAAAGACTCAAATACATTTTTTGAATCAGCTGAAAAAGAAATAAGTAAAAAAAATAATCGAAATATTGAATTTATATCATTAGAAAATTGCTCGCATTTATTTCCATTAGAAATTCCTGAAAAAATATCTGAAATAATTTCAGATTATATAAACTAATTACTAATTAAACTTTCTACATTTTTGGCAATTGTATAGCCAATAATCCCTGAACCTATGATTTATACTTTAATTTATTATTCATATTTTTTATAAAAAAAAAGGGACTAAAAGTCCCTTTTTAATTCAAAATTTAATATTATTAATTAATCTGATATTTATTAAAATCAATTTGAATACTCAAAATTGAATTAATAACTAATATAACATCTTGTATATTGATAATATCATCATTATTTATATCTCCATCAGTGAGCATGCAAGAGCTTGCATCAGGAGTAACATTTAAAATAATATTAACAAGGCTAACTAAGTCCAATACATCTACAGTCATATCATCGTTTAAATCACCTAACATATTTAAACAATCATCACATTCATCCGCTAATCCATCATTATCAGTATCTACTGTTCCAGTACAAGATGAACATAATGATATCCAAACTGAATCAGAACCTTGGCAATAATTATCTTCAATATTACTAAATTCATAATATGTACCACCAAAATCCTCACAACAATATTGCTGATATGATTCTCCCCCTGTACTGTAATCATCAATTAATTCGCCATCTATTCTACATTCGCCACAACCTTCTAACATTGAGTTTATTCTAGAAGAAATAGACCAACTACCTGCTGTATTCATTTGATCATGTACACGCATTTTATGATCTATCCATACAGTTGCTGGAACATAATTATTTGGAGTAAGCATTGAATAGATTGAACTTCCTGTATCATGAATAATTTGTGAGTAGCCCCCATCAGGAGCATTTCCCCATTGTGTACACGAATAAGGTTGATTTAAATCAGACAAAGCTCCTAAAAACTTAACATACTCATTATCTTCAAAATTATGGTGCACTTCGCCCGCCGGGCCTTGAAGTGACTGATAACATGTAGGTCACCAAGTTGCAGACATATCAATAAAAATAACATTATAATGACCACCATTTAGATCACCATTCCAATCTGCTAGTTTCCAATCATCTCCCACTTCATAGCCATTGCCAGGATAGCAGGTTTGTTTAGTTAAATTTTGATCAGATATAGATATTAAATCACCAACACTATAACTAAAAGATAATGTGAAAAATAAAATAGTATATAAAATTTTATTCATATTTAACTCTCTTTACTATCTTTTTTAGAACAACATGATTTAGTAGAACATGACTTAGATTCTTTAGAATCACAAGATTTTGATTCTTTATTACAACTCATTTTAGAGCATGATGAAGCTGAACAATCACCACCTAAAGCATTCATTGTTGAACAAGAACTAAAAAAAGTCCCAATACTAAAAATAAAAATTAACGATAATATATTTTTTCTCATCACAACTCCTTATTTTTTACTGCAAGATTTTCCTTCAACAACACTGGTTTTACAACAACCTGACTGCTTGTCACCACAACTATCCATACAGCAAACAGCACTCATGACACCCCAAGTAAAAACTGCAACAAAGATAACTTTTAAAGCTAACTCTATTCCTTCTTTCCAACAATTCCAATTATCACACTTCATTTTTTCTCCTTTTAATTTAAGATAAAATAATATTTATAAGACTTACTATATCTGTTACATTAATTACACCATCTCCATTGACATCCCCTGCACAAAAACCTTCACCTTCTAA